>Ga0068628_1000844_pt1 | contig 11922 bp, 10 predicted proteins | sample InSIn2gowninarea_FD_77431 | JGI IMG/M metagenome (GOLD analysis project Ga0068628, IMG submission 77431) | Clean room microbial communities from NASA Spacecraft Assembly Facility at Jet Propulsion Laboratory, Pasadena, California, USA -... ... | reverse complement strand
GGCCCTAAAGAATTGGAAGCATAGAGAACGCATCCATATTATTTGACAAGATCCATGATGCATACATAAATTCATGGTGTGCAATGATCAAAGGATATACAAAAAAAGGGTTTTTAGAAAAGGGCCTACATACTTGCAGGTAGATACAATTTTTAGGTGTAAAACCTAACTCTACAACCTTTACCAACATTATTTAGGCATGTGCCACCAAAGGGAGCTCTGGAAGAAGGTATGGGCATCCATCAAAGAGTAGTTTGAAATTTTTTTGCATGGTATGTTGAGGTTGTTTGAAAAAAATTTATAGGCATAGTTTCTTGATGTACAATGATCACAAGATATACACAACATGAGTTTTTAGAAAAGGCACTACATACTAGCAATTGTCAGGTGTAAAACCTATGCGACCTTATCAACATTCTTTAGGCATGTGCTACCAAAGCAATTTGTGGAAAAAGGTATGGGCATCCATCAAAGAGTAGTTTGATATAATGCATGGTGTAGACACACTTTCATGATGTCCAATGATCACAAGATATGTACAACATGGGTTTTTAGAAAAGGCCTTACATACTTGTAGGTATATGCAATTGTTAGGTGTAAAACCCAACTATGCAATCTTGCTATCATTCTTTAGGCATGTGCGACCAAAGTGAGTTGTGGAAAAAGGTATGGGCATCCATCAAAGAGTACTTTGATAGCAAGATATGCACATGGGTTTTCGGAAAAGTTCAAAATACTAGAGGATAAAAATATTAACAAAATGTTGAATGTCATTTCAAAAACTTCTAGAATTTACATAGTTGCATGGACTGATCATTTTTTCATTTTGACATTTGAGGAACATGCATGTTACATTTTTGATACTCTTGGTCACACACTAGATGAGAACTACAGACAAGGTTATGTTATGAAGTTTGATGAATAGAGGGAAGTGTGGGAGAAGGAAAAAGGGAAAACAAAGGAGGATAAAGACTACACTCTATTAAAATAGGTTAAGGAGTGCTACAAAGATTATTTTGCTACATTTTTAATAGAAAAATATGTGCATGAATGGGTCATTGAATTCAAATATGGGGCATTAAGTAACATCAACATAACCAGGAATTTGGCGATGGAATTCACTCTCACAAAAGTGGAAGATGATGAAAATAGGTGGGTATTGACATTAATGTTTTATGTGTTTTTGACTCTTATTTTAGGAATTTAGTAACCTCAACCTAACAACATTATTTTAGACCTTCTCCCATGCAAGGAATTGATGAAGAAAACATACCGAAGGGCAAAAAAGGAGAATTTAGGAAGACATTAGGTATTAGATCTAGATCTAGACCAACCATGAGGATAAATCCTTCTATTTTCAAAAGAAATGAAGGCAAGAGAGATGCTTGGTATAACTCCAAGCTTTCTCTTGGAGGGACAAAGCCACCAAGGACTTGTACCTTTCTAGAAAATAAGAAAAAAAAGGGAACAAGTTGTTTCAAGAGGTGATATTTCAAAATGTCACTTGTAAAATCCTCATAGGATATTTTACTACCTCAAAGTTTTCTATGTATAATAAGTTGCAACATAAGTCAAAAAGTCTTTGTTGATGTAAATGAAAACTATATAGTAAATTTGATTAATGTATTTTTGTTTACTTTAGTTTTTTTTTGAAGATTTCTAATATGCAAATTTGTACACTGTTGTTTACCTTGATTTGATGTATAGTGTATTTATTTTACTTTTGATGTGGCAACTTGAAAATTTTGAATTTTATGGAAGATAATCCTAGGAGTGGATAGTGGATACATAAAGGAATTAGTCACAATGAAGAGGTTTAAATATAAATCCATCAGAATAACCCAATACACATCTCTACATAACACAATGCTTATGAAGGCAAAAAAATCTAAGGGAGAACACTCACTTATATTTGAAACCATCCCATAGCATGGGAATAATAGAGAGCAATGGAAATCATGGAGGAAAATATAAAGAAAATTTTACAAGCATGACTAAAACATTATGTATTTTGATGTTAAAGAGATTGTAGATGAAAAAGATCCATTCATGTATGTTCCAGATGTGGCCTTCTTCCCACACAATAGAAAAATATGCTTCATTCCCACCCCATTGACCATGTATAATCCTTGATAAGAATTTGTAATTATAATTGTGATTGTGATACAACCATTGTATATTTGACTCTATATTTTTGCCATCATAGTGTTTATGATGATAAAATTTGGTACATTAATGTATATTTGACTATGTATAATTGACAATGAATATTTGACTGTGTTTATGCCTATATAATTGACTGTGTTTATGAATCTAGAAAGTAAATATTATTTCATTACTTTTTTCAAATATTGTTTACATATATTGATGGGGTATTTGTGAAAGCCCTTTTTTATACATAGTCATCGTATTGAACTAATTTTCATAACTCTTGTACAATTGTAAATAATAGAGCTACATAAATCTAGGCTCAAATTCTATGTTTTAATTGCAATATTATTTACAAGTCATTCATAACCACCAATAATGCATTAAAAGTCATTAATGCTGAACCTTTAAATGGTTCTACCAAATTCATAACCAGAAGTAATGCAATACAAATCATACATGTTATTTTATGAATAATAGAGATACAAAAATATGGACCCAAATCCTATGTTTTAATTGTAATATTATTTAATATAGAATTTGCAATGGTTATGTCATATTCATAACCATGAATAATGCATTACAATTAAATGGTTCTCCTAAATTCATTACCAAAAAATAATGCAATAGAAATCATACATGCTATTTTATGAACCCTTCAATGGTCCTGCTACTTTTATAACTAGGACCCTTTCATGAGATAAACAACTTAAGATTGCTTGTAGATATATCATGGGCATATATATAAATGTATTATGGGTATACATAAGGATATATGATGGGCGCATATGGTGAACATCAAGAATGTTACATTACAGATATATGATGAGCATATATATGATACATTATATTGTGGGTGTATATAAGGATAATTTATGGGCATATACAATATGGTTTGTGATCATTAAATGTGTTTTGTGATTAATGAATTATATGGATCTCTAAATATATTAGGGTTAATTAACAATGGTATATAATAGGGTTTGTGATCAATGTAAGCTCCATTTTTTTATCTGAGATTAAGTATATGAGCCAAAATCATGGTTACCGAGACTTCCATTGGAAAATAATGATCTTTGCTCCTATGCTCTTTCAATCTCAATCAAGCTAGGGATATAAAGGGTTCCATATCCTTTACTGAATCTTTTTAATGGGGATTCTTCACTTGCATGAAAGATTGTCTCTAGTTTCTCTATGTATAGGATATTTTGAAGATTTATTATAGGATTATGTGGTTCCTTTTCTAATTTCTACAATGTCTTGTTTCCTTTTGCAATATACAATGTCTTATTTCCTTTTGCAATAGGAATTTCAATTGTGCAATTGTAAGGCATCTATTTTCTTTTCTTATGTATTGTATTTAATTTAACCATGCACAAGAAGGACATTTAGACATGTAACCATGTCTTATTTATTATATAATTTTGTACCTCCTTTCCATATTTCTTTTATTTATTTCATTTCTTGTTTCCTTGTCTCATTATGTTAATGATATTTTCATGCCTAAAATTATTCATGCATCTTTTGCTCAGGACATTTTCTTTACTACTCTCATTCTTTAGGTATATTTTTCTCAAGAAATTCTCATAGATATTATGATGCCAATAACTCGGATCTATACACAAGACATACACAACTCAGGACATACACAACATAGATATTATTTTACCAATAAATTAGATATTATGATGCCAATAACTAAGATATTATGATACCAATAACTTAGATCCATACATAAAACATACATAATTCAAGTCATACATATCTCAAATATTATGATGAAACATAATTCATATAATAATATCTCATATCAATACAGAGGACATAAACAACTTAGTTGACAGCTGAGGTATGCCTTCACTATTGTTTTACTAATGATATCATATTTTTCTAAATATACCAATAGTAAGAAGAGTCCAAAAATCTCAACTACAATCCCAATTGTCAAAATCACAATGAATATTAATGTACTTATTGTAAAGTTTAACATTGATCTTTATTCCTATGCCCAATATTCTAATTCTAATTTTTTCCTACATCAGATTGCTTAGCTATGGTCAAGAATGATAAAGACCTAAGTGTTAATTTTGATTCGACATGATCATTTGCAAGAAAGAGTAAAAGTAGCATTCAAATTAGAATTTCTGAAAAATTATTTCTATGAATGAAATTAAATTAAATCACAAAGTGTTTACCTTGAAATTGTGTTATCTTAGGTTGATCATGCATTTTTAATCCTAAAAATACATAAGTAGGATTTTTTTGGGCATCAAAAATTAAGTTACATGATTTCATCTCTCGAGTACCATTTTTCTTTTTACTTGAAGGACTCATCCAACTCTTTATTCTTCTTTTGAACCTTTCAACTACATTAGAATCTTGTAGGAGTAAAAATTGGTGGTACCTACACTACTACCAAAAGGCCAATTTGCATCCCTTTTTGCATCTTAAAATATGAAAAATAAAATTTGATGTTAATGTGTGTGGTCCTACATTGACATATGTCATTTGTTTTCCATTTTTCACCTTTTTCAATGCAAATTCTGATGCAAATTTTGATGCAAATTTTATTTCATATTTCACTAACAAAAATATAAAATACATTTTTCCTATTCATCAATTGATCAATCAATGAATCACATTCATTTCATCCTCCATCCATGCCAAAAGTGATTACCCAATAGCCAAATACCCTCTCTTATCTATATATATCAATAAACCCTCCCTATAATCCTTACATTTTATATTACACTTTACCTAATTTTTTTCTTCCTTAGTTTCTAGGTTTTGATCGTATCTATGGTGCCTAAGGAAGACAAGAATCCCATAGAGAATAAGCCTAAAGAAAAAAAACTCCATAGTTGAAGAAAAGAAAAAAGAGAATAAGCCCATAGTTGCATAAAAGAAAACTCCTTCAAATACCGATAAAGAATAAGGCCTTAAAAATCTTAGTGCATTATTTAGGAAAATAATATATAATAAATTTGAATTTTTAAAACCTAAACCACTAACCCCATTCATGAACTAGGTTAATGGACCTATATCATTGCCCCAAAGACCTAATAAAAATGATGTATCTTGCAAAGGTTGTAACTTTTGATCTAGATATCATTTTGAGCCTTTTTGTTTTTAAAATCACATAGAATTAAATGATCTACGATTATATGATATTATCTTTTGAAAATGGACATAAAAACCGATGCAAAAACTAATGCATATTACGAAAATTAGATGCAAAAAATGACACAAATAATAATTTTTGATGCAAAAATCGATGCAAATTCTAAAAAATAATGCAAAAAGTGGCAAAAAAGATGCAAATTATGGCATGCAATTTACATCCTTTTTTGCGTTAGAAAAATTGGAAAAACACAAAAAAATAACAAAGAGTTTAGACACAAAAAATGACGTAAATCCCTTTTTTAGTAGTAGTGCTATCTTGCATATCCACAACCATACTTGCAAATTGCCTCTTACTTCTAGGAGTATCATAAGATTGCTATAGCAATAATTTTAACTATGGCTTTCCATCATCTACATCTGATATCTTGGAAGATGAATGATCAACTTGATATTCCTAATCTTGGGAGCTGTTAACATGATGTGAGGATATGTTGCTAGGAGAATGAGGTGTATTAGGTGCATGTGTCATTGTATAGTTAGGAAAATTAATAGTTCTAGCTAACATGTTCATGATTTTAAATACATGCTTACATTTATTACCTCAAAGGGCCCAATCGTAAGTGCATGTGTAAGAGTCTTCACCTTGAATGGTAATAAGATATTATTTTGACTCCTCACCCACTATGAACCAACGACATCTTTATGAGGGACATAATGAGAATTAGGTATCATATGAGACTTTTGTTTTGCACTCTCTAGACTCTTTTCCTTCTTGTAATTATTCCAAAATCATAGTGTCTTTAATTTAACTAGATTCATATAATATGACAAAACTAGTTCAGAAAGCATGTAAAGTAACAAATCCATTCTTCTACCACATTTTATTGTCTTTTGACATTGAAATCTAGTTTTCAAAGTACAATGATATGACTCTATGGCTGAATTTGTTTCTTGGTTGGAATGGAGAAACTTTTTGTAGCATTTTGCCCACATACCTGCAACAGAAAATGTAGAATCAAAATAAAAAATTCTTGATAAGGGGAAAAAAGTAAAAAATATAAACATGTTATGAGTGCACTTACAAATTATATCAGCATCAAACCAATTACCAATCAAGTAATCTATAAAAGCCTTCTCGTTATAGAAATAAACATAAAACTTAGATACAACTACTTTCACATATGCATCATCCTTGCATTTGGACATTATTCTATCTAACCTTGGAAATATTTTTCTTTCAACCTCTTTACTTGATAATGTTTTGTAGACACTATTTAACTAAGCTTGTTTCATATGCCAGACACATAACAAATGACTGCAACCAAATACTTTCTTGGAAATATAGACAATAACATAAACAAATTTATGAGATGAACATGAGAAAAGAACACTCATAAAATTCAAAATAATTTTAGGTTTAAACTTGTTTTGTATATTTTTTTAAACAAAATACAATGCATAAACCTGATGTTCTGGATTTCTGTAGTAATATCATTAGTAAGAAAAGCATTCACATACCAAATTGCTTGACATTCTAGACAATATTTTTCAATATTTCAAGCCACTCAACTATGTCATCAACACCATTTTTGTATGTGACAACCCAATCCACAGGTAGATCACTTTGTAGGGAATCAAATGCAAGCAATGTGTAAAATTGGTATTGCAATGCATAAAAATTTATCAATGCACAAAAATCAACAATGCACAAAAATTTAGTTATGGACAACATCAATAATGCAAAACTAAAAAAAATATAGAAACAATTAGCAATTCTTACTTCGTACAAATTTGTACTGAAGGTTGAATCAATTGAAATTATGTTATTATGGGATAATTCCACCATCTTATCCAACATCCATTCTATTTGAATACCGATAACAAATTTTTCAATTTCATAGTTAGGGTTCTTATATATAAAAACTTTTCCTTGTTGGCCTAGTACCATTGGTTCTTACTAGTGGCATCATCTTTAGCCTTCTGTACCTTCCCCCTCATCAATCTATTGTATATGTTTTGAACATATCTCTTTAAAATGCAATGATCTCAAATTGTATGTACATTTTCAAAATACTCTTGCATATATTGCATATTACATATTGTATCAACTGAAATACCATCTATCAATAATGATTCAATCAAAGAACTAGTCTCTTTCAACATATGTGGAGCAAAATTGGCCCTTGCATTTTTTGTTTTGCTTGTATCATGCACTCCATGGAAGGTTTTTCGATCAAGTGAAACATGGTCAAATTTATTGAATGTAATAAATCCAACTTCCCGTAAACTTTCAAATACCTTAACAATAAAATGACATTGAAAACTCCTTTTCTTTGTAAAATTCCTCTTTCATTTTTGAGGAGGTGGGTCATTTCTCTTGTCCTTATAATCATAAACACACCAATAACTACACAAAAAATAAAAAAAAATTAGAATCATAGTACTTGCAAAGACAAGATCATGCAATGCTGAAATTGGAAAAAAATATTTTCTTACATTTCACATATGATGGCCTTCGATTTGTAATTACCTTTCAAACCTTTTTTATTCTTTTTCTTGCATAAAAATGTACATTATGCATCAATATTAGATTCTTCTTCCTTTTTGAAATCAATCAACCTGCATAAAGGAATTGCAGTAATTGTATCCATATTCCCTTTTGTGCATGGTATTTCTTGTCCAGGTTAAATCATTTCGATAAAATAGTTATTTTCCTTGGATATCTTGGAAAGGTAGATTAAAAATTCTATGCCATTTCAATTTCATTATGTTTCAGTTAATTTCATTGGTTTCAAACTTCTATTTCCCTTAAAATGTGAATTAAAATATTAAAGCATGAGAGTTTTTTAACAAGATGCATGAGGTAAACACAATTTGATGCAATAAAATAAAAATATTAGTAAAAAAATAACCAAAAATATATTATTTACATACACCCAAAGGCCATTTTTTATATTAATCTTCAAAAAGTGTGAATTTTGGAAGGGTCTTCACAAAAATTTATAACTGAGATAAATATAAACATAGGAGTTTCACATCATGCATACTTACTACATTCTAAAAATAACCATCATTTGTGAAGTAAGTTTCTAGAATAATAAGGTACCCAAAAATACTAAGTGCTCGAACAACTAATAGCAATACATTGACTAATAGTAATACATTAAGTAGTGCCCAAAAAATAAACACAAAATACTCCTTCCACTCCCTTGCCATCATGGCGGGCTTCCTAAAAGGGGCATGAATTGTTGCTCCCCATAGTTGTGCTTGTAGTATTTGTTGTACATTTTTCTTAACATTATTTATTTAAAGCCTTGATTTTTTCCAAATTCATCATATATTGGGTTGGGAGCACCTTTTCCCAGTAATGCTTTTGCAAGCATATCATTATGGATCTTATTATTAAAAGATCTCGTTACTAAAAACTCTTTTACCCTCTCCTCTTGGGTCTGTACTACTATCTCTACATTGGTAGGATTGAATTCTTTTCCCCTTGGATCTCCCTTAGGATGAATTTTTGGTGCATTCCCAAACATCTTTTTAATATCTCTAATTTTGAATGCCTTTAGAGTTGTTTGTTCCTCCAAATTAATAAATTGCACCACTTTAAATGCTCCTTTATCCTCTCCTTATTCCTGTTTGTTCCTTAATTTGGTGTTGCTCCTTGTTCTTCCTGAGATTGGATTACTTTTGTACTCGACTACATCCTCCATTCTTCTTATTTTCCCCTCCTCTTGCTTTGTTGCATTTTCCTATTTTATTTTTGTAATTTCTTTGTCAATTTTTGCTATTTCAATGAAAAACGAGTCTATCTCTATCGTGACCACATTGTTGAGAGTTGTCTTACTACAATTCTTAGCTTGCATAATGGTTTCAGCTACTACTATCTCTTCTATAGTTATCTTAACATGTCCCCCATTTCCTTACCCTATGATGTTGCATTCTCCTCCCCATGAATGTTATCCAGCCCAAATGTTATTTTTTCTTTCCCTTTACTTGACCTTGTCTCCCTTGCAATGGGCTACTTGCTCTACTCTCCTTTCTCTTCATTGGATTTCTTACCCCCCTTCTTCGATTTCAATACATTGGCCATAGGGGTTTCTCCTCTTGCTTAAAAATTTTAACCCCAAGGTTCTTGGTCTCCCTCGTGTTCAATACCTAACCTCCAACTAAGATTCCTACCCTTAGCATCCTCTTGGGTATATTTGCTAAGGCTTTTTCATACACAAGTTTTATCACTTTTCCATGAATTGGCTATGGTGTTAAATTTTCCTTAAATTTTCTTATAGAAATGCTCATTGAATTGAAAACAAAGAAGGCAAAATTTACCCTATCTGTTTCAAAAAAAGCAAAGTGATTGATAAGACTAAAATGATGGGAATAAAACTTATTGTACCTTCCTTCAAGAGTTATATATCTTATCAAGGCATTGGCTAGCTCCTTCTAAGGATATCGAATTCAATTTCATAATACCCCCATCTAAAACTTATCCAAACTGAGCCCTTACATATAAGTTTGAAAAAACTTGTCTCTGGTTGCAAGATTATTCACCCTGCCTGCCCTTCTTACTTCTATTCCTACATTTGGTAGGTGTGTTGCTTGGGAAATTATCTTTGTTGAGAATACCAACTCCAACCCATTGACATTACAAATACCTTCATTCCAATATTCTACAACTTCTAGTGTGATTTGTTCATCCTCACCCCTGCATGCATTCATAAACCTATCTAGACCTCCCTCATAAAGAAGATGCTATACTTCTACATTTTGCCTAGTTTCCTTTATTGAGCTTGGCTCCCTTCTTACTACATCTCCACCCATTTTTGAATCTATAGGATGCTATTTTAAATTGAAATGTAGGTTATTTTTCATAGCTCAGTTTCCTTACTTAAACATATGGGTGTTTGTCTACTCCTTCCTTAGGCTGATGCTAAATGATGTAATTTTGGTTTTAGTTAATGTGTGCCATTTGTCACATCACCTAAAAATTATACTAACAAGCTTGTAATTATAATTATTATTTATCCATTATCATTCTATACTCACATGTTCTACATTTTCCAACGCTTGATCTAAAGTGACATTGTTTGTTCTTTAGATATACTCCATTTAAAACCTTTAGAATGTTGGGTTTTCTATTAAAATCTTATCTGTATGTCATGTTGCATTCTTCTCTTTATTTGTAACTATACCTTTGTTTCCTATATCATTTTGATTCTATATTCTTCTAAGGGTTTTCCTAGCTTGCGAATTTTTCTCATTGTTCATACAAAAATGGTACGAAAATTCCAATGGGTATGAATATTGTAATGGGTAAGATTACAACAAGCTAAAAATTTGTTCATGCAAAATGAATTACATAAATGCAGCCCATAAATAAATATGCAAGCACAAATGAAAAGAAAAAAATAAGCCCAAACCTCATTTGGGTAACATGCATTGTAAAAAAAGTCCCATACCTATAGATCTTGGGTTCTACAACTACGGAGGGTCAAATGATTCACTCTGAATGCAAAAAATCAAACAACATGGGTAGGTACATAGCATAGGTTGGTGAGTTTTAAATATATTTTATAATTGTCACTAAATATCTGTAATGTATACGATATATGCCCATGATATGTTCACTATATGCCCATAATATAACTAAAATTGTAGTTAAATTTTTTCGTAGTTTTCACTATACACCCATAATATAACTACTATATGCCCATAATATATCTCACCCAAAAAATATGAAATTTTCTATTTTTATTTCTCGATATACATCCATAATATAATTGCTATACACTTGTAATATATTTTGTCCAAAAATTTTCATATATTCCATTCTTATTTCTCGATATACACCCATGATATCCTAACTAATAAACACCTATAATATATCTATTTTTAAGATTTCAAATATTTTCATGTTTCTCGCCATATGCCCATGATATATGTAGGCCACAAATTCCAAATTTTTCCATGTTCTCACTATACACACATGATATAGGTTTGATATATGCCCATGATATATCTCATCAGAGTGGCAAAGGTTTTTGGTGCCTCTCGACATACGCCCATGATATAACTTCTATATATTCCCATGATATGTCTGGGCATAACAATGAAGTCAGAAGATAGTCAATTGGCACACTTTGATATACACCCATAATATCAATTTTGATATATGTCCATAATATATCAGAGTAGAGTGATATAATCGGGTGGAGGTGGCGATGGTGGAATTGATAAATGCCCAGTGTTATGTTTGATATATGCCCATTATATATGTGCAAATTTGGCTAGAGGATAGGCTCTTCCAATGGAAAGGGCCTAGATGCATGATGCAAATGTGTGAAAAGTTAACTCAATGTATAAAAATCAGTGACCCACAAGATTTCAATCGTCTATGTGGTATCATGAGGTTTATGGAGTCATGGATCAATAGAAGGAGCTCCTTAGCCTTAATCAGGGGTACGCCTTACTACATAATAATTTTTGACTATTTTAAATTTCATTTAAATTGGTACTATACTTTTTTGGTTATTTTAATTTTTATTATAATTTGTTTGGCTATTTTATTTTTTACTTTCTTATAAATGGTTATTTCAATTTCATTTTCAATTATTTTACATTTTTGGTTATTTAAACAGTGAACAAAATTTT
>Ga0068628_1000843_pt1 | contig 11923 bp, 10 predicted proteins | sample InSIn2gowninarea_FD_77431 | JGI IMG/M metagenome (GOLD analysis project Ga0068628, IMG submission 77431) | Clean room microbial communities from NASA Spacecraft Assembly Facility at Jet Propulsion Laboratory, Pasadena, California, USA -... ... | reverse complement strand
GCTGCTGGAATTGCGCAGAATTGCGCAATGCGCAATTCCAACTGGGAAGGACTGCAAGCCTAGGGACTAAATTGCGCAATTTCCTGGGCTAGCAATCACTATCCTCTAGAAATGCACAAAATAGTCCTAGAGGCCAGTGCTAGGAAAAAATGCACATTTAGGGAGAGGAAGGTAGAGCCTTCCTTCCTCAGATTGTGCAATGCAATCTCAGTGAAGGTAGAGTCTAGGCCAAGGTTAGCCCAACTTGCCGACGGGAAACTGAAAGAATATAACATAGTGAATGCATGGTGACACAAAGTGAAAGTAGAAGTGATTGACAGTGCATGCAGAACATGAACGAAATATTGAGCAAACAGATCAACATGCACGTGGGTGAAGTGGTTTGTTGGTTCGGCAAATTTTTGTGCAAAACAATTTCATGCATGTGACAGTAGTGAGATAGCAACGAAAACTAAAAAAGAGCTAGGATAAGCTAGTATACATGTAAAAAATAACAAGCGTTCAAGGAAATCAAGCAAACAAAACTCACACAAGTGAATACACAAAAAGTGACAGAAATGCTAAAAAAGACAAGTTGAGGCCACTCGCTCATGAATAGCTGAGTCAGATGTTTCAAAGAGTTTTGGATGTGTTGTGCGATGTTAGATCTCCAAGATTGATGTGAAAGAATGAGTTGTGATGTATCAAATAAATAAGTTTAGGCTCATGATGTGCATGCCACAAATGTAGGAAAAAGTGACACTTTGAGGGACACTTCCAAAATAGCTTTGCATGTAACCTCTGGCTACTAAAAATAGCTCCCTGAATCATGGGATTCTTTTTTCATGTTGCCTTTTCTATTTTGGGAAAGACAAGTCATGCATGCATGCAAGTCAAGTTTCCTTGGTCCCAGGTGGAACTGCTCAACTGGTATGTTCATGCATGTAACTGCTCAACTGCTTGAGAAAAATGTACATTTCTAGCTAGGGGTTGGGTTTACTTCCCAGGAGGCTTGCGAAATTCTCGGCAAAGTAGCTAATTGCTGCCCAGATTTGTGCAAATTCTGGGTTAAGCAGCCCTGATGGGGAGATTTTCACAATTTCTGGAGGGAAGGTTGGCTTCCATACATAAATGTGCAATTTTCTTGTGGAAGCTACTCAGCTTGTAGCTAGACCAAGTCCAGGTGAACAGCCTGTGAGGGGAATGCATCAAGCTATGCTCGACTGGCTCCCTTTGTGCATGAAAAACACTAAAACTTTGTACTTGATGAAGCAAGACAAAGTGTTGTGAAAGGTTGATAAGGAGGCTCCAAAATGGGCTAAGGAAAAATTTTGGAGGGTGGTTGTAACCGCTACAACACTTGGCGACACACTAGTAGAACTCTAACTCTCTAAGTATACCTTGTTCATGAAAATCAAGTCTAACACCTCCGGAAGTATTGTTCATTTCTCAACTCATCTTGGTTTCACACTAGCTTGATTGTAAGACGTAGCATCTACCAAACTCTTGGTCGATTGACACACATTCCAAGCCAAGGAAACATAGTTGTTTTGATTGGGGTTGAAGGCTATATACGTGCACAAACAGTATAATTGTCAGAGTCTTAGTTTCATCTCTGGTGTTGCTCCACTGCTAGCAAGCCTGGACAGCACCCCGGTGGAGTCACATAGGAACACAAGCATGGATCCGCTGCCAGTGAGCTTGGTTAGTACCCTCATGAAATTACTTGAATCACCTCCCTGTGCAGAAAGCCTTTCTCTTCTTTCGCCTTATTCATTTCTCATTTTGAATTTTTTGATTTTTGATCTTTAATTTTTTAAACTGTGCATAACACTTATTCATTTCAGAGGTGAAAGAGGAATCCTAACTTATTGAGCACAAAAGAGGTTGTTCCAGCAGAGAAGTAGTTTATTGTATCTCTGATGTGCCTGTTAAGGTTTTCCCCCTCACCTTACTCTACTTGACTGAGCTGAAAAGGGTTAACCCAACAACAACCGACTAGAGAAGGTGAAACTAGCTAGTGCACAAGCGTTGTGTTTTCACCAAGGTTGTCTTCAAGCAGTATGTATTTTCCTTCGACATATCATGGACTAAAATTAACAAGCTCTTCATACAGAGGAAAGATGATAGATAAAAAAAGTAGTGATAGCTATACAAGCCCTCTTGTACTTCACCCAGCTCATTTCAAGAGTCATACATGGTTTCATGTAAAACTAACCTACGAATGAAACAAGTGAACTAACAAACAAAAAAGCAAAGAAAGAACATAAGAAAAAGTGAAAGAAAAGAAAGTAAGCAAACAAGCAAGAAAACAAACAAGCAAACAAAGCGAATACGCAAACAAGCATGCAAGCAAACTGACTGAAAGCAAACACTACTCCTACTCCTACACTAACATTGCATGGGCCTGATTACGTGAAGTGATATTTCCAATGTAGCCACTGGTGCATTGGTTGACCCATGTTGATGAAGGCTTGGTCCGCGAGCAACCCAATTATGCGAACCAGTAAGCAATAAAGATATAACAATGAAGACAACCACACTTTGTGTCTGACAGTGCCCATAAGACATAAGTAAGTGCAATTGCATGACGAGCACTCCGTGGACCTATCATGGTGTTGTGTGACACTGCGTGGAACTTTGAAGCATAAGCACACTCTTGAATGAGACATGAAAGCAAACGAAAGAATCAAAGATAACTTGCGTCGTACACGTGTGCTTGCAATGTAATATTCCTACAATGCATGAGTGATGGGATCGTGCAGTTCGAGTGGAGAAGATGTGATCTATGTGTGAGATAGATCTTCAATGTATATAGATGAGTGACAAGGAGCCTTGGGTGATTGAACAGTTTCATGATCAGAAGTGAGACTAACCCAAAGAGAGTGAGGGCCTGACATAACCATCAGCTTAGGCTAAAGTGCCTCAAGAGTCTTGGGTGTTTCAACTTCATCATCAGGTAGATCATCATAAACCAGAGGCTTAAAAATATCAACTGCGATAGATTCATGATCTTGATCAAATATGGAAACAAATGGATCACGACCGCCACAACCAGAAAAATCAATGAATTCATCGACATCCTCATGATCAGATGAATCAAATAGAGGGGTATGTGGAAATCAAACAAACTCATCCTCTGTGTTTCCAGAAAAGACATATGAAAGATCAAGTGGATTTTCAATGAATAACTTATACTCTCTATTTTCAAATAATGGACTAACATTTTGTTAGTCTTGCGAGTGATCAACAATGGGTGCATTCATGGATGAAGAGACACATGTGAAATCATGGATGGTAGGTTCACCAAAGATGTTAGGAAAGAATGGAGGGGGCTTGAATGGAAGGAAGTCTTCCATCGCTAAGTGTTGATGCTCAAGCTCCCAGTCATACTCTTCATGTGCATGTTGGTTGTGCAACACCAACTCCGTCGATGGGTTGTTCCTCATTCAGAATGAGTAAAGAGTCCAGAATGGACAAACACAAGACAACATCATATGGAGGAACACTAGAGTGCAAATATAGAGGTCGTAGAACAGAATGCATATGAGAACTTGAAGGACTCACAACCAAATCTGTGTGAAAATTGAGTGAAGTGATGTTGAGTGAATGCGAAAGATGAACAGGTGTGTGAGCATGATCTTCAACATCACTAGGCAGTGGTGGAGCTGTTGAATGAGAGGAAGGCAGATAGTCAGTCGAGACAGTGACCGCATCCACATGAGATTTGGCAACTCCATCAATGAATAATGTTGAGTGAGGCTTGATCTCAAGCTTATTCTTGGGACGGGAAGATTTCTTAAGGCAATACTCAAACTAGTCCCAAAGATAACCAAATTTCATCTAGCTCCTTGGAGCTTGAAACAGCAAGTCATGGAAGCGCTGCCAAAAATCAACAACCGATTCATGCAGAGCCTTCCATTGGTATAGTAGTTTTCGGTCAGGAATGTCTATATCAAAATGATAGAAAGTATCTTCAATAATATCACATAATTTCTCAAGTGAGTGCATGTTGTTAGCTGGTAGGCCGAGCAGCCATCTATGTGGAGATTCACGAAGTGTGTGTGCAAGTAGCAAGTTGGCCTGTTCATCAGAACACCCATATTCCTCATGAAGCATGGAAAGAAAGGCATCTAAGTACTCAAGCCAAGCCACTTCACCTTCACCACCATACATGAAAGTGGACAAGAGACTGAAAAACTCCCCCATGATGGAGACATCTTCACGATTCGAAAAAAATCACGAAGGGAGAAGAGTGCAAGAATCCATGAAAGGTATGGAAAGGTTGAACACCATATGAGAAGAAACAACTTGTCGTATGTCCCTACTTCTAGCACCAGAAATGTTGATGGTGCTAGAACCGCCAACATGTCAAGGGGATCTCACCGGTAAGAAGTCCCAATTAGACCTCAGACCGTTTGGTGTAGGAGTCTCAGTAATGGTTCGTAAGGTAATCCCTTGATCACAATATCACATAGAGGAATAACTCTATCGGTAGCAAGGGTGCGATCACTGCAGTGAGTCAAGCAAGGTGAATGAGAGGTTCTAACACATGGGGGTGAGATGAGTGTGCCCCTTGGAAAATTGTTGTAGTACTCAGCTAACAAGGGAACACACGAGCGAAGATGCATCACAAGTTGGAAAGTAGGTCAGCCGACGATCTAAAGTGATGGTTAAAGCAATATCGCATCTGCAACAAGATTCATATAATCGTATACGAAGAAGTTCATACAAAAATACGTAAGTTAAACAACATACATTGCTAAGCAACTGAAACAATCCAACTACAAGAACAACATATGCATGAAAATTTGTTGGATCTTATTATATAAATAAGTGTAAGTCCCAATCTTACAATACATCCATGTAAACCTATTGACCCCTACGGTGGAATGTTACAGCCACATCTGCCTGCTCCTCTAAAGAGATGAACTAGCTCTATGTAGTGTAGAAGCCAAGGCGCATTACAATATTTTCCAAGATTTCTCCAAGATAATCTTATCAAAAGCTTGGCTAACCAAAATCCTATATAATGAGTTATGAGGGAATATTTATAGCAAAGGGTGGGGTGGCCCTTGACATTCCCCTTTGTGACCGTTCAACTACCCTCATGACTCTTCACCTACTCTATGACTGTTACATCCACTATTGACACTTGACTTACACTTGAAATGACTCAACATTACAATACATATGTACCCATGTGAACACAATGGCTTAAGCAAGCCAAACTAGACCTCACTTTGACTTAGACAACTATAGAAGTCCGACTGCTCAACATCCTCATGTTGATCAACAGTAACATATTGATGCCAAGCTTTGTAGTCTCTGATTGTGTCCATGTGTTCCACAGTGACATCGGACTGAAACCCGACATTTGCCCCAATAGCATCCGGGTACACTGCTCGGGCTCCTCTATCCAACTCGTTTGGAAGCATGTGCATCATTATCTTCAATGTGGCTGGACCAGCAACATACTTGTGCATGATGTCTGCACTGATAGGAATGTTTGGGCTACTGGTGATGTGCATCAACTCGTCGAAGTATGAGTCAAGCTCTAATCGGACCTTGTTACATGGAATTTTCATCTACAGATAAACACATCTTCCCTAGGTGGGTAACTACACCTAGAACAACAGAATGAAAGTAGTTTAACCTTTTATTATAGAAGATAGATGAGATAAAGGAACTTACTTATTGCCTTTCTCTTCCTAAATCTCTTTTGAATCACTTTCGTCGCTCCCACTTGAGCTAAATCCACTCAAAGGGTCCCTGCATCAAGAGAAATAGAAATAAGAAATGATCAATGCATACATGAACTATCAACTATAAAAAAATGGAATTGAATACATTGAAACACATAATCATCATAGATATGAACAATCATATGAGAAAAGGAATAAGCTCTTTATTAATGTCGAAGGAAGAGTATCACCCAATAAAATTCGATCCTGTGCCACTCCTTAAGCTTCAGTTCAACCCTCGCCACATCAAAAGCTAAAAATTCTAGAAACATAACATTGCTTAACATAAATTCAATCCTCAAACCAATAGAATTTCCTTACAAACTTCAGATTCTAGCCCCTTGATCACCCTGATGAGTGCTCAATTTATAGGAAATGGAGGTGGTTTTTTCATAAATGAGGGTATTGAATGGCTTTCCAATCTTGGAGTTAGTTTCCATAGAGAAAGGGATGAGAGTATAAGAGGTTAATGGATCCTTAGCCTATCCAATTTTGAGCTCATAGGAGGAGATAATAGATGGGAACCTTCTAGAGTCATCTAGAATGAAGGAATATTCCGAGAACCCTATGCAAATTTCACTCAATCTCGCCCAGCGCATGCTAAAGAGGGCCTAAGTGCACTGTAGTGCAGGCCACAGTGGGCCTACCTACTCTGCAGTGCACTGTTTCAAGGCTTGGGCTACGCTGGTATCCCAAGGAGGATTTTTAGGAGGGCTTCAGGCAATGAAACTTTCATAGAAGGAGGCATTCAATGAGTTGACTTCTCTAGGACATGTAACAACTGAATTAGGGTTTGATGAGCCCTAAAAGTACTGATCTGAATGTTGAGAGTGATGTGCCCAAATAGACCTGTAACATTTTCCCACTAAAGCATGAAGTCGAAAATGATAATGTCGAGTGATATGCTTTACAATGTGACGGAGAGGAACTGAAGCGAACAGTGACCTGCATCAATTACAATACATAACATCATGATATTTTGGATTTTTTCATGAATTGTTGAGGGAAGGCATACCCATACTCAACATATAAACTTTTCATTACATGTACATATATAGTCATCTACAGATATAGACCCATGATGGGATAACCATCAATGTAAACCCATCATACAGATGATTTAGTACTTTCCTAAAATCGTAGCCCGGATGGATGAATCTACATCCAAGGTCTTCTATCTCATCCAATCATTCACTCAAGTACAAGTTAAGCCATGTGAATATGTGATCTGAAGTCGAACACAAGAAGACACCATCTGATTGCCAGTTAATGATGTAAGCCATTAACAAATGCGAGAGAGATCATTGATAATGATAATGATTCTCAAGGTATTGCAGTGCATTCTGAATGGTGTGAATAAATGTTTTGATGTCGAACACCATACAAAGTATTTCAGTCGAAGGCCAGTGATGTCAACTTGTCGCCAAAAGTGAGAAACTTGCCATTGATGTATGCAAGCCTCAAGGTACTGAAAGGGTGTTTTTAACTCAACTTCTTTGATAATGTGCAGATGTTGACAAGAAGTGACTCATCACAGGAGCGCCTTAATGTATCCCACATTGATGATATGAAACGAGTGTAATGATTTTGGAGATGGAAAGTGATTGACAACAAAAGGTTCAGGAATGGTGGTCATGAAAATGAAGGTTTATGAGTATTGCAAAGGATGAGTTTTACTGAATGACTTCTCTTGAACATGTCGGCAACACTGAATGAATTGGTAGCATTGACCCAAAACCAAAGTGATGGATAGTGTGATAGACCATAGGTATGATAACCATCAAGAAAATAACCCAACCCAAATAGTCACAGAAATGAAGTGAAAGTGTCATGTTCAAGAGCGACTTGCTATCATAAAGTGATTTATCCCTTTTCCCATTTTCCCCAGTCATTGTTCACCAGTACCTCTTTATTTTTTAACAATATTGATGAGGATAACATATGCTTGTAATATAATTCCACCCTTTGGGTGAATCCATCGCTATCTGATGTTTTAACGAGCCTAGTGAAGGTGAAACTCGATCTTGTCATGATGGGAAAGTTTGTTGCTATTTGATGTTTTAACAAGTTTAACGACAATGAGAACTCAGTCCTTTTCATGTTTAGAGAGTTTGAAAAGGGACAAAAAGAAAACTCCACAAGTTCTTTTTAGTAAATTTATCTCTCAAGTCCGAAAAAGCGTAAAATAATACAAGAGAGAACCTATTGACCATGTTCGATCAACATATTGCTTTTTCGTAAATAGTCTATCTCAATCTAGAAAATGGTTAAACTTATACTAAGTAGATTTCATTTCCAATCCATTAATGAGTTGAAAAGGACAAGTGCTTGGCAATCTTTTCATATTTCGAGAGTGTGAAAAGAACTTAAAGAGGACTCCACTTAGAGGAACGAGTGGTGTCTAGGATAGCAACTAGTTCCAGTGATGTTGGAACATCAAAACATGTTGATTTATGTGAAGAGGTTGGTTAATAAGACCACTCATTGCATCTGTTCCTCAAAAAGGGTAAACAACCTGGTGAAAGAATATGATCGGCCAATGAGATGGTGGTGATGGAATGAAACAACCAAGGCTCATCTGACGGAAGAGACTGATAGAATGGCAATCACGAGGGTTAAAATGGAGATGGATTCATTTTTACATAAGCTTGAACCATAGGGAACTATGCTTGGATTTAGTTTCATGTTTACACAAGCTTGAAATAAAAAACTATGCTTGGATTCAGTTTCATTTTTTCACAAGCTTGAAACGCAAAACTATGTTTGGAATTGGTTTACATGCCCCCGACATGATGACTCGATTCTATGTGCATGGCTCCCAAGTTTCATTACATTCACCTAGGTAGACCACTCATGGTTATCAGGTGGATGGAATGAAGGTTCATTTACGAGATCAAGTGAAAGACTCGACTGGGATTTTAAGAGATCTAATCAAAGACTCGAATTGGAACTTTGCTCCAGGGGACCTTGCTTCATTTTTTAGTGAGCTTGACACAAGACATGGGACTCTGCTTTGATTCCTTGTTTCATTTTTTAACGAGCTTGAAACAAGACAAGGAACTATGCTCATGGGACCTATTTTATTTTTTAATGAGGTTAACACAGTAAAAGAACTATTCTCATATTCCATGTTTCATTTTTTAACGAGTTTGACACAAGACAAATAACTATGCTCATACCCTTTGTTTCATTTTTTTAATGACGTTGACACAAGACCAGGAACTATCCTCATATTCCTTGCTTCATTTTTTAACGAGCTTGACACAAGATAAGGAAATATGCTCATGCCCTTTGTTTCATTTTTTAATGAGGTTGACACAAGACCAGGAACTATCCTCATGCAACATGTTTCAATTTTTAATGAGCTTGACACAATAAAAGAACTATCCTAATTATTCCTTGTTCACAACCCATAAGAGGTCGTGACTTCCAAGAGGTTCTCATCAGATGGAAGAACAATGCTCTAGAAGGGATATGTAGCAAGGAATCCATTATAGAGATCTGGTTCCAATGCCCCTAGTACATAATGCACAAAATCACGAAATTGATCGTCAGTTGATGTAGGCATGGAATGGGTTGCCCAATAATTGACCCATGGTGAGGAAGATACCATTTGGACAAAAGCACCATTTATGGAATATGGTTGACTGGAAGCCATATTTGGATCGGGAAATGAAAATTAGTCAACGGTGATAATTATGCCTTCATGCGAGAAACACAACATTTGAACGAGTGTTGAAACAATAGCCCCCATGTCATAAACATAGTCGTGCCCAAGAAGTAAATTGTAATCTAAAGGTCCTGGGACTACCATCACATCGAGAAAAACAATTTTTCCTCCCAAAGTAATAGGAAAATAAGGAAGGATCCCTAATGGTCGACTGGTTCCTCTATTAAAATCCAACAAATTATGGGTAACATGCACAAGTGGCGATGAACCGAGTGCTTGCCAAGCCATGGAGGAAGGATACTCACAAATGCACCTTCATCTATAATAGTGCCAGATACAATCATATTATAAACCTATACTATGATTTGGAAAGGCACATAAGAAGGAAGACGACATCTGGCTAGTTGATTCCAATCAAAGGAAGTGACCGGACTACTTGCAAGGGGTACTGTAAAATAGGAGAATTACCCCCTTGAGTTATGAGAACAAGAAGACTTTCCTCCTGTCTTGATGGAATAAGAGGGTTGCCTCCAAGCCCATTGGAATCTGAAGAAACAAAAAGAAACTGAGGTGTATCATACTCACTCTCTACGGGAAAGGTATGATTAACTGAAGGTGAAATTGGGTCAACTGTTTCCTCGACCTGTGATTGCTCAGGTATAGACTCATGGGATTCACATTCAGAGAGAGTGGGTTTGACTGACGGTTGATTTGGGTCAATCACTTCATCAACTAGTAAAGGATTAAGGGAGAGTCTCCTCTAACCAGATGGAAGTCGCTGCAGAGAAGCAGGATGGTTATCCAACACTTTTTGGGCTTCATCCAGATAGGGAAAAAGGTGAATTGGGTGATTCCCTTCGCATAACCTACAGGGAAACTTAACTTTACCCTTCTTTCCATGAACTTTACTACCACTAGTTGACGGTTTGTCACCAACATGATCTCCAGAAGTTGATGACATAGGATGATGTGAACGAGAAGACCATTCTTCTAATATATGAGGAATACCAAAACAATTTCGAAGAAGATGGTCTCCCGTACAAATTTTGCAAGAATATCGAAGTTTGTGAGGCTTATCGGATGGTTTCTCATCAGAATTTGCATTCAAAGCAATGGTTGCTTGGTTGCCCCCTGCTGAATTTGCTTCTTCTTCTTCTTCTTCTTCTTCCTCCCTTTCTTCTTCTTCTTAGCCACTCGGTTACTAGTGCCAATACTTTCACCAGGGGAAGAGGAAGAACGGGAGGAAGAAACAACCGACAAAGAAAGCAAAGAGTCAACTTTAGGATCAACTCGGCATTGATTTTGTCCAGTTGTAGGAATATTCAGTTGCAGGGCCATGGAGCTTGAGAACAACCATACTAGAAATCCAATGGTAAGTCTCGGAAGGGATAATGTAGCCATATAAGGAGCACCAATATTTCCGAAAGGAGGAAGAGAACTAGGATTCCCATCAAAAGGAATTCCTTGATCGGTGGACTCCAAAGTTGTTGCCATATGTTTCAACCTAAGATCAACTAAGGAGTGATGTGGAGGATGTTATCCATGGTCAATTAATTTATTTTAATCAAAATAACATAACAAAACAAAAGATGGATTATCTAGGCGAAAGGATTACCAAGCAACTGTGAACTCTAATATACTACCTCAGTAAACCAAGGAATTAACATAAATGCAGGCAATCTCCCCGAATTTTGTGTTTGGTGCATCACAATGTACAAGGAGGCTAACTCAGTTACATATGGATGGATAGCAACCTAATGTACTCCTCCCATATATACACAAAAGTATGTGGAGTCCCAATCCGTATTAGCGTTGTCTAATGCAAAACCGCATAGTGAGAGCATTCCTTTATACTTTTCATACTATAACACCACCCTATTTACCCTCATCATATTACACCCTAGTATACTTTGCTTAGCTTTATTGATCTTATTTTAGTCTTCTTGAAGTGTTTTTAATAAAAAATTGTGCTTGAATGTCCCTGGAATTGACTCTCTGGCATGAGCGTAGTGTTTGTTCAGAGACAATTTGCTGTAGAGTGGCCCTTACCTTAGAGACAGTACATTGCAACAAAATGTCTCCCTCTTTGTCCTACGCTGATTCCTCTTAGGCTAAAAAACCCACCTTTGGTTTTCTTTTTCTAAAGTTGCTTCTCTTGTTGTTTGCTGCAAGATCAATGATGCTTGTATTGGTTCTAAAATCAACTTGTGTTTCTCTTCCTAGCTCTACTTTGGCTTTGATTGTTTATTTTTTGTTGAATGATTTCTTTATCATTATCAATTCATTGTCAAACTTAGCTTATAGTCAATTAATCTATGCTGAAAAGAAAGTGTTGTAAAAGTCTTTATTTATTTCGAAAAGGAACTGTTGTAAAGTCTTTGTTTCTTGCAAAAAGATTGATTGATTGTATGTGCATTAGTTTCCTTTTGTTCATATCAACATTAAGGGAATTGAAAAGAAAATCTTGCATTATGAAATTAGAGGTTTGTGTGTGCTTGTAGGAATAGTTTAGGGAAATTTCATTAGATGT
>Ga0068628_1000841_pt1 | contig 11928 bp, 13 predicted proteins | sample InSIn2gowninarea_FD_77431 | JGI IMG/M metagenome (GOLD analysis project Ga0068628, IMG submission 77431) | Clean room microbial communities from NASA Spacecraft Assembly Facility at Jet Propulsion Laboratory, Pasadena, California, USA -... ... | reverse complement strand
TTGCATACGAGTAACCTCAGCTGCAATGTCTACGTCGTAGTGCGGATCGCCTGGGGCATGTAATGGCAATTCCTCACGTTTTCCATCCTCTGCAACTTGATCCAACGAACGACTGTTGCCGCGTTCCGGAACGTTAAGGTTACCATTCGCGTCGAACAAACCACGGAACGAAGGTTGATCGAAGGCTGGCAGACCACCTTGAGCGGCTGGTGTGTCGAAAGATGGTAGAGGTGGGTCGAGCGGGTTGTGCCAGGAAATCAAGAAAGTGTCGTACAGAGAGTCAACGATGGGACCTTCAACATGGCACATCTGTCAGGAGTAATTAGCCACATCGCCATGGTATCTGAACGACAGCTGAGCTCACCATTTCCATATTCGAGTTGTCTTGAATGTTGTTTGAGCTCACAATGCCGATCTTTCTATCCACGACCATGAATTTGGAGTGAAAAGTGCCCAGCATTGGTCTGTGGTAATTCAAGACTTGCATGTCAAGATGAGGTGCCTCATGAACAGATGGAAGGCGGATGTTCTTGCCAATATACTCTTTTTCCGATACCGTTTGGTGATTCTCAACAACCTGTGCGCGGCTTTAGAATCTCTATCCAATGTGTCGAGACTGTCGCTTACCTGCTTGACGTTGCCTCTGTCATACATGATTTTTACGACTGCCCGTACGCCTCTTTCGCCGGCACGTCTTGAGAGCTCTTTGAGACTGTCGGTAATAAGTCGTGAAGCATCGGAGTCCATCCAGTAGTTTGTTGCAAGCAGGACCTCCTTGTCTGCTCTTGCGATCAGATTGGACTATGAGCTTAATCAGTATTGTGCAACTGATGGTTGGAATCTATAATGCACACCATGTGTCTGCAAATATCGGGCAATCCCGAAACTATGGTCAGAGGGCATGTTCCTGTAGAGCCAATCAAGGAGGGACTGCAGCATCCCATGAGAGGATCATGTTCGAGCGGCATCAAACTGTCGTGGAATACGCGCAAGAACAACTCGCTTGGTGGTGTGGTGAACTTTCCGCATTGCAATGCGCGCTCGAGCTCCTCCTCAGTTGCGGGCCTCCTCACAGAAGGCACATGTCCCTCGCTGATTGAGATGTTGTCAGGGTGGTAGAGCTTCTTTGCAGCTTCGCCAGGTGACAGTGAGGGGTTCTCAGCTAGCGCCTGGGAGACACTGTGGGGATTGCGACAAAGGCCTTCGACTTTCTCGGACAACGACATCTTCTTTCGTGGTGTATCTTGATGAGAGTGCAAGTGAAGAGAATGCGGCATTGAGAAAGGTAGCTCCAGGCACGGCAGAGGGCACTACCCTCGTGTGGCTGACATGTTCTACATAAGAACTAGACCTCAAGCCACAATCGATCCTACGAGCGTAACCCCCGCTGACGCGGCCCCGCTTGTACGTGTATTTGACAAGGAACTGGCGATGGCAAGCGCGCTTAGAAAGACTTTGGTCCCAAAATGGTTGGACCAGCGGTTCGGTGACGAGTCTGACGACAGAAATCAGGGATCCATCGTGGATCGCCCTGATTGACACAACCAAGAAATGCCAATTCTTCGCCAAAGCTTAGCAAAGGCTTGTAATGCATCTGATGTGGATCACTTCATGGCAGAAACCCTGCTTTCTTGCACTTTTACTTGGAAGGATGCGAGCCGCGCGTACTAGGGCTTTGTGCTGTGCGAGATACAGGTTATTGACGTGGAAACAGTGATGAAATATGTCTTTGCTACTTGGGTCTCTTTGTATGGGCGTAACTCAATTACTTGCGATACGAGATTGTCCTAGGTCTAGAATACGGTAGCCCCTCAATTACGACCTCGTGCAAAAGACGGTTACAATCTTGCAACTGACGCCTTTCTCCATCACGAGATACAACTCGAAAGTGAGCTTAGCCACTGAGATGGCCTTTAATGGGGTTCTCTCTATGGAAACCACATTCTTCATAAAAGTATTGTGCATTTCTATAGCTACATCGCGACTGTCTTGCGCACACGGGGAGGAAGTCAGTGCACCTTTGCAAAGGATTCTCTATAGAAAGAGATTCGAAGGGATACTTCTTCCAGTCGGCTCCTCCAGAAGCAACAAATTCTGTACAGATCCCGAGCCTGGCTTAACGGACACATCCAGGACGAGTACATGCCTACAATGCTCGTCCATACTTTTTATTATCGTTCGTCATAAATCATCGATCCTCGTGCGCCCATGGTCTACCCCTGGTCAGACACAAATGGGTACTCGCAAAATCGCTGGTGTGTCGTTGACTGTTTGGCATATCGCTACCTAGTCCACGATACGGACCTCGCCAGCCTGCGTCGTACGAAAATGAACACAGGGAAGTCTCACCCTGATCGTCGGTTCGAAAGCAGGACTAGCCTATGCGCCAACCCTGCCTACCGAGGGGAACCTCTTCGCGCTGAGCAGCACACCTTTTACACCTCTAATCTCTGCCTTCAATGTCACAGCTGCATCAGGCTGTTTATCCTTGGGAGCATTAGACGCATTAAGAGTATTGTCTGCGTTCCACGAATACGAGGGGGGAGTGTAGTAGAGGCCGTCGAGGTAATGTCTGGTCTCGCTGACGCTTGTTTGTAAGGTTTCGTTACTCGTGCCATTGCTCTCTGCGCCTTCGAGGAGCTCTGAAAGGTGGGACTTGAGTATGTCAAGACGGGTGGCTTGCTTCAGAGGCACTGTATCAGGCCTCACAACCTCGGTATCAGAAGAAAGACTTGTGCGGCGAGAGAGTGAAGGCGAGGTTTGCGTGCCGATATCACGGTGGAAGAGCTCGGTAGGGTCAGAAGTAATACTGTCCGTATCAAAGTCGCCAAGATCAGCAGGGGTAGATGGTAGGGATTTTGTTGATGAAGGAACAGTAGACACCAGCTTAGTCAGTTTGTCGTTAAAGCCGGTTATATGACTTCCTGTATGCTCAAATAGATCATGACGAGCTTCATTCAGGTTGTCGGCCATAGGAGCAATGATGTATTTCGACAAGGCATAGGCAGAAGTAGTCAAAGCACCGGCTATGTATGTAGCATTTATGAGGCGGCTCACAGTAACAAGCGGCGGAGGTTTTTGAGGCTGAACGAGGAATTCTGGATATGTGATGATGGGAGGCACAGCCCTACGGGGCTGAGGGGCGGTGGACGGAGCTGTTGATCTAAAGTCGGCGGCGGAGAAAGAGACGGCCTTGGAAGCATCGAACTCTTGGTTGGCGGCTTCTTGCGAGCCATCTGTTGTCTTGACGTAGGCCTGTGGTTGCGGAGTCTTCTTGCTTGCTTCGAATTCTTGTTTGGCAGCTTCTTGCGCGCCATCTGTTGTTCTGACGTAGCTCTCGGACTCGGTGGTCTTGCTTGCTGCAAACTCTTGATTGGCGGCTTCTTGCGAACCATCGGTTGTCTTAACGTAGCTCCCAGGCTGCGGAGTCTTTTTACTGGCATCAAATTCTTGTTGAGCAGCTTCGGAGGAGCCGTCGGTAGTGGGAGTGGCCTTGCTGGCTTGGAACTTTTGGTGTGCCGCTACTTTAGAACCATCCGTGTCGAAGTTATGTTGAGTATCTGCTTCGCCCATGACTTGGTATATCATATCTTCTGAGATATCTTTGGATAGGAGAAAAGCCTTCTTCTTGTCGTACGAGGCATGTTTCACGGCAGGATCCTGGAGGAAGCGGCGCACGCGGTCAATGGCGGCGAGACTCGCATCGTGTTCTTGTGTAGCAGCTTGAGTGGAGGCATCGGTAGCATGTCGTTGCCAGGCTGGAAGGTCTTTCTTCTCGGACATGGTGGTAGGAAGCAAACTGTGGTGGTGAGGACAGGATGCAAGTTGGTTGCGCGATGGGTCGCTCTGGGCCATGCATGTGCAATGACTATGGGTCGGCCGACGAGCCTCGGCAATTGTCTTTCTGTGGAGAAGTGGCTGAGGTGAGTTCAGCCACAAGAGCCATGTGCCACAACTGCCTGCCCTTGAATGATCGAAGCTTACTACAGTGGACAAACCAATTATCCCGGCTCAAGCTCTGCGCATACAAATCCGAGCCATAATCATGTCTGCGCCCGCCAACAAAAGACAAAAAACTTCTGCCGCAAGTCCTGTGGGCCCGCCAAGTTCAAGTAGAAATACACGAACTCCCCCAACGAGTCGTCCTGCGAATACCAACAGGTTGGTCCCCCATTCTAATCGCAAACGCATCAATACGAGCATGTCTGCTCCGGCCAAGATCCCTCACGTTGAAGAACAACAAACGTGATGGTTGGGAAGCGGCAACCGACAGCATTCCGCGAGCCACAAATCCCAAGACGCCCAACCACCTTCCATCAATCCTTCTGTCCTGCTTATCTTTCCCCCAAAATATTGCTGCACTTCTGTCCAAAATGCCCCCAACTCGCTCCACAAGATCAACAAGGGCTGGAACTTCTCGACTGACAGCGCCTACCAGCACATCCGCCAGCATCAACAGACAAACTTCCGACCCTCATCACTTGCGCATCACTGTCAAAGCTCCTCCAAGTAAACTGCGCCAGGCTATCTCAGGCGATGACCCCGAATCCGATTACCCTGACGCCGACGACTCTCCTGAGCCCCCTGTGAGGACCGCTCGCTCCACCCGCAACCCGCGTACCGTCCTCGATAATGAATCCGACGACGACCAAGAGGAAGACGACGATGAAGACGACGATGACGACGCCGAAGGAGAAGACGAGGACGTCGAGAACACAGAGATGATGGACGCCGAGGGCAGTGACGAAGACGCCGACGCCGATGCTGACGATATGGACATGGACTCTCCACATCCAACAGCTCCTGTCATTCGTGTCTTGCCAGCAGTCTCTACTGCAAGCTCGAAACCAAAAGCCAACATCGCCGTCTCTGCACCTCCACACAAAGGCAACCTCAAGAGTGTCGAAGCCAAAGAATTGGATGATGATGATGAGGAGGAGGACGATGATGACGAGTTGTCTGACCTACAATCTGGAGACGAGGACCTACCAGTGGCAGAAGATGATGACGAAGAGCTTGACAGTGATCTCGAAGGCGAGGACGGTGATACGACCCTGGACTTGACCAAGTTGACTCGCCGCCAGCGTGCCGTTTACGATGAAGAGCAGAACGAGAGTCTAATGGCTCTTTCCAACGAAGCACAGAAGAAGAAGCACCTTACTGCTGAGGAACACGCCATGCGCAGAGCTGAGATGGCGAGACGAAGGAAGAATCTATCCGAGAAGCGTAACGAAGAGGAAAAGGTTCGTACTCTTTCTACTGTTACACAATTGGTTTGACTAACATAATGGTTCAGATGGACACCATCAACAAGCTGCTCAAGAAACCTGCTCCCAAGCGACGAACTCGCGCTGAGATCATCGCTGCTCAGAACGCCGCAGATGCAACTCCAGCATATACTGAGGACGGGGAAGAGTACTTCCACCCTGCAAGCTCTCTCTTTGTTCGCTACGTTAACAACAAAGACGGAAGCCGGATCGGTGTGCCGTCAGAATGGCTGGAAGAAGGTCAACCTGTCGGACAAGTCTTGAGGAATGGGTGGAAAGCACCACCTAAGATGGTTGAAGAGGTATCTTGAGGGGTCGCTTGTGGCATCACACTATCCTTCGATCAATGGCAGTAGCCATAATAACGACATATGAGCATCCGAACATCCACTTTCCCGCTTTGTTGCCCCATATCTGTACTCTGGCTATTCGGTATGATTTGTGTTACAATCCTGGTCGTCCCAAGAAAAGTCTGTGGATTGTCGGACGCTACGACACAATGACTTCGACATCAGGACGCAAGCACACTACAGGCTGAATTCGCAGCACGTTTCACGATCGGCGGAAGACGCAACACTTGATCTGCAAGGAAGAACACGGGAGAGCCGCTTCTGCCGTTGTGCTCGCACCTCCTCCCCGTGTACTAAAGTATGTAACGCGTATAGCTATAGAAATGCATAATAGTAACAGGGAACAAGTTGTTGACTCTTCGTGCACATGCTTCTGCTTCCCAAAACAATTGTGCCTTTTTATAGTCTACATTCTGCTCTTAGCTGTAGTCGGAGTGGCTCCAACTCGGGTTTGACAGGGTGTTCCTCGCAAAAACACCACTGACTCCAGACACGATTCACGGATGACGTCTTCTATCTGCCGTGGGGAAAATAAAGCATTCAAGGAGCAACTGAACACTGCCGTTCCTATTGGTGGTGCCATGACGCAGTCGTTGTGCCGTTTTGCATGATGTACGCCGGCAATGCTTCCGTCAGTCTATATATCATGACGGTCATGCCTCTCAATTCCGGGTCTCATCTCCATTCGCCAAAATGAAGTACCTGAGCTCCCTTTTGTTGATGGCCGCTGGTGCCCTTTCCCAGCAGGTCACCTACGAGAATTCTTCATCTACTATTCTTCGAGTGGACAACGGCACCTACGGTCCCGCCATTGAAGAATATCATTACTACTATGACCAATGGCCGATTGGATTAGCTATCTCTTCGAAGGGACGATTCTTCGTCTCGTACACTCGAGGAGACTACGCATACACTGTTGGAGAGGTGGTCAACAAGACCGCTGAAGCACCATACCCATCTCAAGCACTGCAAGTGCCAGTCGCCGATCTGAACACAACATGGAACGGCATTGCTTTCGGTAGCGGTAACAGCACTGCTTTCATCTCTGTCCAAGCTCTTTACATCACTCCCGAGACTGCTACACGTCCCGAGACACTGTGGATCCTGGACACTGGAAGACCTACTGTCCACAACGCAGCTGGTGACCCAAGCATGCCCTATGCCCAGCCTGGAGGCCCTAAGCTCATGGCCATCTCTCTTACAAACGACACAATCTACCAGACATACACTTTCCCCAGCACTGTCCACTACCCCGATTCTTACCTCAATGATTTACGCTTCGATCTTAGAGCAAACGTTTCTGGCACTTCAGGAGGTGGTATCGCCTACCTGGTTGACAGCTCGAACGAAGGACGCAACGGTTTCATCATGGTTGACCTCAAGACCGGCGAATCGTGGCGCCGACTCGAACAAGACAAAAGTGTATTGCGTGTCCCCAACGATGTTCCCACTTACTTCGGCAAGCCTTTCTACTACCGCTCACTCGGAATGCCAATCAGCTGGCAAAAGGAAGGACTTGACGGTATCCAGCTCTCGATGGATGGCGAGACAGTTTACTACTCTCCCTTGACATCAAAGACTCTATACTCGATCCCTTCTGCCAATCTTCGTGTGAGAGACAGCAACCCGCTTGCCGAGGTTTGGGCACACAGCAATGTATCTTCGAAGGGCCAGCGTGGTGGAGATGCCAACGGCTTCGAAGGTGACAGCAGTGGAAAGATCTACCAGCTCATGCCTGAGCAGAATGCTGTTTACTACTTTGATCCCAGCGATGGCATGACCCACGGCTTCCTCCAAGACCCCAGAATCTTGTGGCCCGATGGTGCTACCGTTGGTGCGGATGGTTATATCTATCTCAACATCAACCAGCTGCCTTTCCAGCCTGACTGGAACTTTGGCGTCGATGGTAGATTGCACCCTGGTGCTGTGTTGAGAGCAAAGCTGCCTGATGGTGCGGTGAAAATTACCACTCTCTATTGAGCAAAGCAATGTTAGCATTTGATCCAATGATGATGCTAGTACTGCTCTAATGACACTTCCATAGCAAGTTATAATACACAATCATTTATGCTCTAAACCCAAGATATCATGATCTATTGCTTTGCCTTCCACTCCTCAATAACCTTCTGAGCAATCTTTGTGCCCTCCATTCCAGCAGGCATACCAGCGTAGACCGCTGCCTGCAAGATGACCTCTCGAATTTCTACTTCAGAAGCTCCATTGTTGAGTGCTCCCCTAGTGTGAACAGCCAACTCAGGACCACGATTCATAGCACACAACATTGCTATGTTCAACAAACTTCTGGTCTTGAGATCCAGACCTGGTCGTGTCCAGATGGCTCCCCATGCTCCCTCTGTAGCTAGCTATTTATCCTCTGTAAGTGATCTGTAATGAAAGGAGCAGAACATGGCGAATGTATACGTACCTCTTGCATAGGTTTGGCGAAATCTGAAGTCGCATTTTCGAGAGCGCGGTCGACGTATTCCTTTCCAGCGACTTTGTTGCGCATTTCTAGACCGGCATCGTAGAGGGTTGAGTGGGCTTCTTTGACCTTGTCTGCGTTTTGTTCTGTGTATTTGGATGCCATGATTTTGAGATCTGATTTTGAATTGTCCAAGTTGAGTGGTTTCGAAGAATGTTCGCTTTGTCTCGCAGTGTCAAGTGGTATAGGTGGTTTAGCAGATCTTGTCAAGGATCGGAGGTGTCAGAGTGCAGAAGGTGGTGCGGGGCTCTAGCCGAGGAGAGATGGATGAAGTCAATGGAGTGCCCGAGGCATTATTGCTCCATCATTGGCTCGACTTGCATGCTTCAACAACTCGTTGACCATTCTGATACTTTAGATTACATGGGCTCCCCTATTCATTGAGGACCAGATGTTCGCCTATTGTGCAAACCAAGTCATCGACAACCTGCTAGTAACAAGTAGAATGTGGCTCAACAATGTTTTCTGAGCTACCTCAAGCGAGCTCTGCCAGGCACGACTGGTGCAATACTGACAGTTTAGAATGGTAGATACCACCCTTCGATGTCGCTTGCCGAACGTTGGTTGAGCAAATTCCGGTCGTTCAAAACGGCGAAACTTGACACCCAGAGCCTTAGGCACTCGAGGAAACTATCTCTTCGCTAGCAACTGTCATCTAGGAGAGTCATACCCGAGCAGAGCTTCAGAAGGACATACGGCCAGGCGAATAATAGCATCTTGAGTACCGAACTGACACAAAGATTTTGGTGTCGTATGGACCTTCAAAGAGTTCGATCGATAAATGACAATGGTAAATGTTCAAAGAATATATGCAGACAAAGTAGAAGCCGATATAGATAATAGCCGCGTAAGATCGACCCTCCTACTATTGATTTATTGCAGTTGAGGTGGGCAGAATCGAGGCTTTGTAACTTAGTTGCACTGCAACTTTACCTCTCCTGTGCATGTGGTCAACTTTTAGACGACTGACGAGCTTCACATGCAAATTGCAGCAATGGAAGCAGCCTGTGAGATGAGGCAATTCGCCAGGCCATCTGGACAATTTAGCCTTTCACCTTGCTAGATACCACTGCGAGTACTATGGTCCAACCTCTGCACAGTTTGCGCACTCTCCATACACAACGCTTGCAGAACTATAGCAGCTCTGATGACCATTGCATCCCTAAACGCATCAATCTTGTCAGAAGCGGAAAGAGCAACCCTCTTCGTGACTTCCAACTTCCCAAGCAACTCCATGAAGCCCAAATCGCCCTGGGAACGCAGCATAAACAACCAAGAAATGCAGCTATCAGGTTCGGAAGCTAGGATCTCTGTCCGCAACTTCTTCAGTCGTGTATCATCATCTACACTACTTGACTCTGTCTGTTGCATCTGATCGGCCACACAATTCGCTAGTTTCTTTGCACACATTATGCGAGCCGCGCGATAGCCACATACGTCTCGCTTATTGGCGGCAGCGGCTACAGCTAGCAGTTCGTGGATGAGTGTAAAATGGATTTTTGGGACGCGATTCCACGCTGTGAGGAGCCATATGCCCATCTCACGATCGAAGAGCTGAGGCAGAGATGACGGATCGACTCCAGGATATAAAGTTGGAAATGGCGAGTGTGTTGTGGGAGCGGAGAATGATTTCTCTGAGGTCGTATCGGAAATGATGACGGTGTAGGGGGTGTAAGGGGTATTGGGTATGCCGGGCGCGACGCTATCGCAAACGACACTACCGGGAGTGGTAACATGAGGCGGGGATTTACAGTTGCTTGATTGGAGAGGTGGGTCTGATGGTATCGGTTTTGTGTTGGGAGTATGTGGTGCCTGGGAATCTGCATATACAGGAGGCGCAGAGCGGTGATCATAAGCTGGCGGTGCTTTGATCTGTTCTTCAGGAACAGGAGAGCATGCTTTTCTCTTCCTTGATGGGACCTCTTGTGCATTGTGCCAGCCTTGAGCCTCCCACAGATCAAAAGCACCTTCCCATCCGCTCCCATACATGTTTTTCAAGTTGATGTGAGGCGTGAAGAAGGCTACGTTCTGCTTCATATATGTGGAGAAGCGTTGAAGCCCGACTTGAGCATATGAGCTGAACTTAAGATACAGGTCAAACTGCCTTGTTTCAGACAATGACTTAAGGCCATCGAGCAGTGCGAGCGGCGTACCGCGCAGTTTGCTCGTGTAAGGTCGCGTGTTCATGACCACACCGCATGTACGTTTGTGACCGAGTGTGAACGATATATGCAAGATGCGCGTTGTGTTCGCAGAGATGGTGTCGGCAGGGCGCTCGAATAGAGTTTCGGGAACAGAATCAAGAGGAATTGGTTGAAAGTCATGCATTGCACTAGATACGCGCAAGTCTTCTGCGGGTACGACTAAAAAGAAGCTGCGTGGACGTGCCTTTGATTTGGAGCGCGTTTTGACAGACATTGTCAGAATGACAAGCGTCTCGTTTTTGTCGTGATTGACGGCAAACCAGAAGCGTAGCGAGCTATCATTGCCGTGTACAGGTAACGGTCCTCCAAGATGGCGTTCCATTCCAAGCTCTTTCTCTTTCCACCGAGCGCCAACCTGATGGCCGCCCACAATCCATTCGTAGCCTGCATGAGGCGACAGCAAAACGTCGCCAGCATCAGCATCAAGCCTGAGGGTGTCATCGTTGCAAGACATGTCGTCGGAACCTAATCAGTCAGTCGAGCCTACCGTTTCCCTGCTAGCTAGGAAGCAACGCAGTTCCCACCCGCCCAGGCTTTCGCGTCGTTGGGTGTTGCAGAGCAGCCTTGACTCGTTTTCGAAGAGGTTTCAGATCGCTCCGCACCAGTCACAAAGCTAGAGAGACTCATTCACACAAGGTTCAAGTCTGCAGTCCGCACTGCCAAAGGCTCAGTCACGCAAACAGATTTGGGATAGAGCCGGAGACAGTGAGAACTGAAGAGCAGGTTCCAGGGGATAGAGTCGGACTAGCAATGCACTGGTTTCGCAGGTACGAGGAATATTTGGACTTGTTATGATTGTTGACATTGACGATGTGATCGAGGAAGGCACCACTCAGTTCATGCGCGATGTTGCGCGACGCGTCTCGGTCACGTGAATTTGTGCTTTGACACTCATGAACCTTCACAGTTGTGCGACTTGTAACACATGGCACATCATCACACTGCGGCCTTTCACTGGAAAGGTCTCGAATCGAGATACGATCGTGCATTTCGACAGCTGCACACTTCAAGGGTCCTCGCATTGAAGAGAAACTCATTAAAAGACTGTCAAGATGCTAGTGTCCCTAGAACGGGTCTTCATTGTCTGCTACAAGTGCACGATGGCACGCTGGGTATTATAATATCAAATATAGGATCCTGGTTGACTCCCATGCTCCACCCCTGAAATTCAGCCCTCAACTGAATTGGTCGCCATGATCACCGTATTGATGAACCTTGTTGGCCTTCCTCATTCTTGTCTGCCTCCGGATCTCCTTTGCTTCCGCTTCACGCTCCAGACGTTGTTTCTTCTTCCTTTCCCAAACTGCTCGGATCGTGCGTTTGGTTTGTTCCTTTCCTTCCTCGAAATTCGCTCGAGCCAACGACACAACTTTGTCAATCTCGGCATCCGTGTAGACAAAGTTCCACGTGCTCATGAAATCCGATGTCTGTGGGTCGACGCCTGGAACCTTGTCGTTCTTGAGGAAAGGGAAGTAGATCACGGCAATACCAGCATCTGGCCTCATGAGCTCCCATTCCTCTTCGACCTGTTTCGACAGAGGGGGCTCTGTTTCATTCTCGCGCTCCTCGGTTGTGCCAACCCAGACAGTGCAATATCCCAGTTCGGTGGGTTTGGCCGGGACCTT
>Ga0068628_1000838_pt1 | contig 11936 bp, 9 predicted proteins | sample InSIn2gowninarea_FD_77431 | JGI IMG/M metagenome (GOLD analysis project Ga0068628, IMG submission 77431) | Clean room microbial communities from NASA Spacecraft Assembly Facility at Jet Propulsion Laboratory, Pasadena, California, USA -... ... | reverse complement strand
TTTTACAACTGTTAAAGGGTTAGAAGGTAGTTGCGACTTACCGCGCGATCGCACGGCAATTATTGGCATTTTTACTGGTAATACTTTAGTCGAACACTTACATCTCTCCGCCCGTGACTATGATTTTAGTAACAAAAACGTTCCTTTAACTTCCACTCCCGAATTAATCGCCGCGATGCAAACAGTGTTGCAAGGTAAACCATCAGAGTTAATGCAAAGTGCTTTGTGGAATGGCGGTTTTTACTTGTGGCGTAGCGGTATTTGCTCCGATATGCGATCGGGTATAGCTAAAGCTGAAGAATTATTAATTGGCGGCGAAGTTGCTCAAAAGCTTGCAGAAATTAGTCAAGCTGTAGCTTCAGTTTAGGTTGCGGCAGTTATATAAGTGTCGGTGTAGAGCGGAAATAAAATAGATTTATTGCAAAAGCCCGTCTAGCTCGCCTTGGGTTTTAACCCTAGGCTAATATCTAAAGTCGGCTTAAGCCGACTGAAGAAAAAAATTTACACTTTTGCAGGAGGTATAAATAACTTCTAAACTTAGAGGCGCATAAGTTTTGTTCCCCAAGGTTAGGGGCTAGGAGGCAAAACCGCCTTACTTTTTATTTATTAATTTAGGAAAATTACAGCCAGCTTAAAAACGTTTGCAATAACAGCCAAATATTTAAGCCAGCAATTATAAAAGCTACTGTCCAAGCCAATATTTTCAACCATAAAGGATTAACAAACTCTCCCATCAATCGGCGTTTACTTGTAAACATCACCAAAGGGATTACAGCAAAAGATAACTGCAAACTTAAAATAACTTGGCTAAAAACTAACAAACTCCCCGTACTTTTTTCACCAAAAAGAATAATTGCAATTACCGCCGGAACGATCGCCAATAATCTAGTTGCCAAACGCCGCAACCAAGAAGGCAAACGTAAGTGTAAAAAGCCTTCCATCACAACTTGTCCCGCCAATGTCGCCGTTAGCGTTGAACTTTGCCCTGAAGCTAATAACGCCAACCCAAAAATGGTACTAGCTGCACCAACCCCTAATAATGGTGACAGAAGCTTGTAAGCATCTTGAATTTCGGCGACATCTTGATTACCGGAAAAATGAAACGTAGCCGCCGAAACAATTAAAATAGCTGAATTGATAAATAGTGCTAAAGATAAAGCTACTGTCGAATCAATCGTGCCAAACTTAATCGCTTCCCATTTTTTTTCGCTAGTTGGTTGAAAGTCGCGGGTTTGCACAATAGACGAATGTAAATATAAATTATGAGGCATTACTGTTGCTCCTAAAATGCCCATCGCAATATAGAGCATTTCTGGATTTTGCAAAATCTCTATTTTCGGCGCGTATCCTAGTAAAATCCCTCCCGCATCCGGTTGAGAAAAGATAATTTCGGCAGTAAAACAGATGCCTACCGTTGCTACTAAAGTAATTACTAAAGCTTCCACGTAACGAAAGCCTTTATTTTGCAAAAATAGTAATACAAGTACATCTAGGGCTGTAATGCAGACTCCCCACAGTAAAGGGATTCCAAACAATAGTTGCAAAGCGATCGCACTTCCCAATAATTCTGCTAAATCGCAAGCGGCGATCGCAATTTCACACAGTACCCACAAACAAAAGTTAATTCGGGGACTAAAATAATCTCGGCAAGCTTGAGCTAAATCGCGTCCTGTAGCAACACCCAACCGCACGCACAACGATTGCAACAAAATTGCCATTAAGTTTGAAAGCAATATCACCGAGAGCAATGTATAGCCAAACTTAGACCCGCCAGCAATATCTGTCGCCCAGTTACCAGGATCCATATAGCCTACAGAAACAAGATAACCCGGCCCCGCATAAGCCAGCATTTTGCGCCAAAAACCGCCATCCTCTGGGATTTTAATACTTCGGTGAACTTCCGGGAGACTAGGACGATTTTCTGGGTTAGCCATTCATTTTGCCGCTTGCTTTTCTCATAATGTTTTCATAATTTTAGCAAATTATCAAGAACAAGCTTTTGATTGGCATCAATGAGCATAAAAATAAATAGAAAAAACATTTTAGCAAGTCCGACAATCTTTACAGCAAATTGAGACTTGGGGCGATCGCAATGCCAAAAATAAGTCTACGCTTCTACCTCGTCTAAGTGTTCTGCTACCGAGCGATACAAATCAACAATGTGACTATCTGCCAAACCATAATAAACATTGCGCCCTTCTTTGCGGTAGCTAACTAAACGCATAGTTCGCAATAATCTTAGCTGATGAGAAACGGCGGATTCGCTCATTTTTAACGCCGCAGCTAAATCGCACACGCACAACTCTTGTGCAGCCGCTAAAGCGGACAGCAATCGCAGTCGATTGGGATCTGCCAGCACTCCAAACAGTTCCGCCATTTGCTGCGCTTTAACCATTGACAGCAGTTTAGGCTCAATTTTAAGTAGATCGCCCAAGTCAGTTAAACAATGGGTTTCACAAGTTTGGGCATCATCCATTTGAGTCGGTCGCAATTGTTGCTTATTCACGAGCAGGTTTAGAGCCTTTAAAAGATTTTTCTCTAGTATAAGCACTGAAATGAGAATCATTCTACAGGCATCATGGCAAAACTATGAATAAGTGTTCACATATTAGAATAAATAGCTTAAAATTTTGAGAACATACCTTAACGGGTTTAAATTTAGGAGACAAAATGACCCGAAAATCAACCCATTCAGGTTGTTGTGGTGCTGACAGCGAGCCAAGCGGCGATCGCCAGCACGGACACGATGACGAACACGAACACGAACATAATCACGAGCATGGATTTAGTCTGAAGCGAGAAGGGATTTTAGTAGGGATAGTCATTTCTTTGTTTATCCTGGGTTCAGTCTTTGAAGAAACCTTGCACAATACACCTTTTAGCATTGGAGAGTATTTAGTTTTTATTCCTGCTTACTTATTAAGCGGCTGGAGTGTTTTAACCAGTGCGGGGCGCAATATCCTTCGTGGTAAGGTATTCGACGAGAACTTTTTAATGACGATCGCCACCCTAGGCGCGATCGCTATTCACCAACTCCCGGAAGCAGTGGGAGTAATGCTATTTTTTAAAATTGGCGAATTGTTCCAAGAAACCGCCGTTAGCCGCTCCAAGCGCTCTATTTCCGCGCTATTGGAAATCCGTCCAGACTCCGCCAACCTCAAAACTGATAATGGCATCAAAACCGTTTCCCCAGAAGTAGTTAAAGTGGGAGACACAATTTTAGTTAAACCCGGCGAGAAAATTCCCTTAGACGGCAAAATTCTTGATGGTAAATCTCAAGTTGATACCTCAGCGCTGACAGGTGAATCTGTTCCCCGCAGCGTGGGAGTAGGAGAAACCGTATTAGCCGGAACAATTAATCAGTCTGGGGTACTAACAATTGAAGTTATAAAACTATTTGGGGAATCATCCATCGCCCGGATTTTAGAATTGGTGCAGAATGCCAGTAGCAAGAAATCTCAGACGCAGAAATTTATTACTAAATTTGCCCAACGCTATACTCCAGTTGTCGTCATTTTATCTTTAGCAGTGGCGTTATTGCCGCCCTTATTTATTCCCGGCGCTACTCACGCCGAATGGGTATACAGAGCCTTAGTGCTGCTAGTTATTTCTTGTCCCTGTGGACTTGTAATTAGTATTCCTTTGGGCTATTTTGGGGGCGTTGGGGGCGCAGCAAAACGAGGAATTTTAGTTAAAGGCTCTACTTTTCTAGATAGTTTAGCAGCAGTTAAAGCGGTTGCATTTGACAAAACAGGTACTTTAACTAAAGGTGTATTTAAAGTAAATGAGATAGTGCCTAGTAATGGGTTTAATCAAGCGCAATTGCTAAAAGTAGCAGCGCAAGCAGAATCAAACTCCAATCACCCTATTGCTAAATCAATCCTATTAGCTTACGGAGAACCAATTAATGAATCTACTATTTCTAACTACACCGAAATAGCCGCTCATGGTATTCAAGCTGAGGTAGAAAAAAAGGTAGTATTGGCAGGAAGCGATCGCCTAATGCACCGAGAAAACATCCCTCACGATACCTGTAATGTCCAAGGGACAGTAGTTCACCTAGCCGTAGAAGGGATTTATGCGGGATACATCACAATTTCCGACGAGCCAAAACCCGATGCAATCCAAGCAATTAAGTCTTTAAAAACTTTGGGAGTTAACAACATTGTCATGTTGACAGGAGACTCTCAAACTGTTGCTAAACAAGTAGCTCAAACTTTAGGAGTAGATTCCTATGAAGCGGAACTATTGCCAGAAGATAAAGTTACAGCTATTGAAAAACTACTGCGAGAAGGCAGAAAAAAAGGGAAAGTTGCTTTTGTAGGCGATGGAATTAATGATGCGCCAGTAATCGCTAGAGCCGATGTAGGGATAGCAATGGGCGGTTTGGGAGCGGAGGCGGCAATTGAGACGGCGGACGTGGTAATTATGAACGATGACCCCTCTAAAGTTGCAGAAGCGATCGCCGTTGCTAGAAAAACTCACTCGATTGTCTGGCAAAATATCATTTTCGCCCTAGTTGTCAAAGCTATCTTCATTGCTCTGGGTATATTTGGACTAGCAACAATGTGGGAAGCAGTGTTTGCAGATGTAGGGGTAGCTTTAGCGGCGATTTTTAACGCCACTAGGGTGTTGAAATAGGTTGAGCGTAAACGATCGCACCCACTCGTTTAAAAGCTGGCGTACCCGATCGCACATCAATCCTAGCTTTAAAAATTGCATTAGCTTCGGGGTAAAACATCAATGCCGCACCTTCCCTGACGCTACCGTAAATTACTTCTACATTTTCTAACTTGCCTGCGTCTCCTTGGACTGTAACAAGAGTGCGACTTCTTAATTTTGCCTTCTCTGCGTCTTTATGGTTCATTAAAATACAATTACGGTGGGGCATTCCTCGATATTTGTCATTTAGCTGATAAACAACCGTATTGTGCTGAGAATAACTACGCCCGGTAATTAAAGCAATAACTACATTTGGCACGGATTGGGACACGCCAAAATCTTCCGGGGTTGGCAATGTAAGATCGGGTAGAGGACTTACAAACATTGTTGCTTTTCCCGAAGGTGTGGGAAACTTTGGCTCAGTAAAAACCCGTCCCGAAATTGTAAATTCTTCTTTTGTTTCGTCAAGATCGGCAATTTTTTCGTAACCGGGAATGGTTTTAGCAATTAGTTGACGGACGTATTGCGGATTTTGCAGTTTTAGCCAATCAATCGGCGTTTCGCCATGCAATCGATGAGCAAGTTGGGTTAAAAATTCCACTTCAGAAATTAAATCTGCGTCTTTAAGGTGGGTTGTCCCTTCATCGCTCAATCTTACAAAGTTGTTACCAGATTCGGTTGTTGTTTTGTAGGGATTTTCAAACCGAGCAAATACAGGAATAATTATCGTGTTTTTTCTCCCCAACCCGTGAAAGTGTCCGAGATTGGGCTTAGTAGCAAGATAAATAACGGTGTCAATTTTAGATAAAGCGCGTTTTGCTTGGGTAGAGTCGGGATTAGCCGCAAACAAATTCCCCCCCAAACAGATTAAAGTATCTACTTTCCCCGCATCCGCCGCTTCAATCAGCTTGCGCGTATCGTATCCTGAAGCTAATTCAAGACTCCGCCCCAACAATTTTTCTAAAGCGGTTTTAATTTCTTTTTTGAGGTGGATAGTTACACCCATCGATCCGAAGCCTTGGACGTTAGAATGTCCGCGTATCGGCATTGTTCCCGCCCCTACTTTGCCTGCATTGCCTGTCATTAAGGCAGTATTTGCAATACTAAAAACATTGTCTACACCGTTTGCTTGCTGAGTAACCCCCATCGCCCAACCAAAAACTACAGCTTGAGAACTTGCAATTAATTTAGCGGCGGCTTCTATTTCAGTTTTTGCCACGCCGCAAGTAGTAGTAATAGTTTCCCAACTGGTAGAAGTAACGCTTTCAATAACTGCTTCCCAGCCTTCGGTATGAGCTTGCAAGTAATCGGTTTTAACTAACCCTTGCTCAATAAGATATTTTTGGATGCCTACAAATAAAGCCGTATCGCTACCAGGAAGCGGTTGCACGTAAAGATTAGCTATATCTGACCCTACCACCAAAGACTTTATCGGAAAAGCTGGCGAACCAAACTTAACTAAACCAACTTCCACAATAGGATTAATCACAATTACCTTACCACCGCGATCGCGCAACTTAATTAGTTCGTTCATCAATCGCGGATTGTTATAAGCGGGATTTGAACCAATTAAAACCACACAATCGGACTTTTCTAGGCTTTCTAGGCTTACCATCGAAGTACCAGAACCAAACATCTGTTTAAGTGCTGTTGTTGAAGGCGCGTGGCATAAATCCGAACAATCTGCCAAATTATTAGAACCCAAAACCCGCATCATTAATTGCAATAGATACGCCGCTTCATTAGAAGATCGTCCCGAACTATAAGACGCTACTCTCTCCGGCTGCTTTTGGAAAGCATTGGTAGCAATAGTATAGATTTCTTGCCAAGAAATGCGATCGTAATGCGCTTGTCCTTCCCGTAAAATCATGGGAAAACTAAGTCTTCCCAATCTATCAGCTTCGTAAGAAGTCAGCTTTTGCAACTCGTCGATAGTATTATCCGTAAAAACCGAAGCAGGGACGGGCGGTTTAATTTCTGCCGAAATTGCCTCCACACTTTTCATACAGCGCTGGAGTTTTTCACCATTTTCATTAGTAAAGCCGCCTTTTTGTCCCCCCGTTCCCCAAGCACAAGACAAGCAAGCACTTTTGTGGAGTAAAGTTTGCCACAATTTCGCCCCTTCTGGCGACAGCGTATGTTTTGCCCAATACTCAATTATTGGTAAACCGCCCCCAATATCTGGGGTTTCGTCGTTTTTATCTTCTAGGAGTGGGTTAGATTGATTATCAATTTTGTCTATATCCATACCGCTTTTCTCCTGAAGACTTGGGCTAATAGTATTTTAAGCGAAGTCCTAAGGTAATGAATATTGCTTGCTTTAATCGATCGCAACCGCTTCATTCTGCTTAAAGGGCTTGGGTAAAATTGTTTGTATGTAAGTAAGTGCTTGCTTATGTTATAAATAATTTGTAAGTAAGTGCTTGCTTATAAATCTTGAAAAAAGGAGTGTTGCTATGAGCAATAGTTTTAACGTTGAGACTTTAATAACTCTAGGCGAGGCAATGCAAAAATGGCGTGCATTAGAACTTGAAGGTGACATGACAGACAAAATACCTGTAGAAATAACACAAGCATTCGAGCAGCACGACGCAGTACACATTTTGTTTAATTGCGGTACTTCTGTGGAGGATGAAATTGCTGTACATATATGGATGCTCTTTGCTACAACAGCAAAAATCAGCGAGATGCACCGTGCAGTTGCGAACCTTGAGCATCGCCAAGTTTTATCAGGGATTGGACACCTTAAATTAGTAAGCACTTGGGTTACTTGCCTGCCACGTATTATTAGCATTATCTTCAAGAGCTTACAAATGAAAAAAAGGTTAGCGATCGCAGAACTTTCTATACTAAAAGAACAGCCTATAATTAAAATTCGTCGAGAACACGGCATTATTTTGGAGAAAAAAAGCTGTTAATCTGGGGATAATTAATTTTGCCTTTGGTACGAAATTCTCTAAAAAGATGTTTGTGCGATCGCCCGCAAACAATTCTTTTAGTGACTAATGCCCCGCCCTAAAACTATTACCAATGAAGAAATCCTTACTTACGCGCGAAATCTCTTTCTTAAAGAAGGGGCAAAAGCTTCTACTCGAACTCTCGCTAAAATAGCTGGAATTTCAGAAGCAGTTATTTTCCAGCGATTTAATACTAAAGAAGCTCTGTTTTTTGCAGCAATGGTAATGCCATCAACGCAAATTGATAAGATATTTGATTTGGTTCAGCCCGGTCAAAAATCGGTCGCTACCAACCTTGAATTGCTAAGTTTGCAAATTCTTGATTACTTTCGTGAAGTGATGCCAGTTTTTTTATCACTCCTTAGCCATCCTGCCTCTAATAAGCAAACATTGCTAGAGAGTCATACCATGCCTGGGATACAGCTTAGTATAAAACTGACCGAATATCTAAATGCTGAAGTACAGCTAGGGCGCATTCGTACAGATAATGTAACGGCTGTAGCAGGACTTTTGCTTGCATACTTGCACAGCTTGGCGTTGTCGGAAAACATTAGTTCATCTCAATCAATGGGGACAGAAAACGCTATCTCTGATGCGATCGTGGCACTGTGGACAGGTATAGCTCCTTTAGCTTAGTTGCGCGCAGCGATAATAAACTTGGTTTTTCTAAAATTAACATTATGAAAAAAGTAACCCGGCGTACCTTTATTACTACAGCTACTTTAGCCACAGGTTTTGCTTTAGCCGTACAACCGATTTCTGCCAAAGTTATTACTACGGACTCCAAGGGATTAATCGCCTCAATGGTTAAAATTCCCGTCAAAGATGGCGAAATTCCAGCTTATCGAGCAATGCCTAGTACGGGTGCGAATTTCCCCATAGTTTTAGTAATTCAAGAGATTTTTGGCGTACACGAACATATCCAAGATGTTTGCCGCCGCTTTGCTAAACTTGGTTATAGTGCGATCGCACCGCAATTATTTATCCGTCAAGGCGATGTTTTACGCTTAAGCAATGTTGACGAAATTCGTAAAGTAGTAGCCAAAGTACCCGACGAGCAAGTTTTGTCCGATCTCGATGCCACTGTAAATTGGGCTGTAAAGTCAGCGAAAGGTAATATTAATAGATTAGGTATTACAGGCTTTTGCTGGGGTGGACGCATTACTTGGTTGTACGCTGCCCACAATCCTAAAGTTAAAGCTGGCGTTGCTTGGTATGGGCGATTAGTGGGCGAGCAAGCTGTTTTAACTCCAAATCACCCTGTAGATATTGCCTCTAGCTTGAAAGTCCCGGTACTGGGGCTTTACGGCGGTAAAGATACGGGCATTCCTGTAAAAACTGTAGAAGAAATGCGCCAAGCTTTGAATAGTAGCAATAAATCGGAAATTGTTATTTATCCTGAAGCGCCCCACGCCTTTTTTGCAGATTATCGCCCCTCCTACCGCCAAAAAGAAGCAAGGCTTGGCTGGCAACGCCTCCAAGCCTGGTTTAAGCAGTACGGGGTTTAAAAACTACAAAACTTCTGGCATAGCGCTCATTTGTTCTAAATTCAGCACCTTAGTTAATTCTTCTTCCGTCATTAACTCTCTTTCTTTAACAATTTGGCGCAAAGATTTACCTGTTTCTAAAGATTCTTTAGCTACAGAGGCGGCATTAAGATAGCCAATGTGGGGATTTAAAGCAGTAACTAAGGCAAGACTACCTTCAGCGTAACTGCGACAGCGATCGCGCATTACCGTAATTCCAACAATACAATTATCTGTCAGCGCCGCAATGGTGTTACCCAATATTTCAATCGAGTGAATTAAATCGTAGGCAATTAAAGGCATCATGACATTTAACTCTAATTGTCCTGCTTGGGCAGCAAAAGTAATTGCATTGTCATACCCCATCACCTGAAAACAGACCATTGCGGTCATTTCTGCCATTACGGGGTTGTATTTCCCTGGCATAATTGAAGATCCAGGTTGTACGGGTGGTAATTGAATCTCTTTTAATCCAGTTTTTGGGCCAGAATCCATCAACCGCAAATCGTGGGAAATTTTAACCAAATCTTGCGCTAAATTGCGAATTGCCCCCGAAACATTCACAAAAGGAGCCATACTTTGCATTGCTGCCATCATGTGCGGGGCGGGTTCTAATGGCTGGTTTAGTAATTCCGATAATACTTCTGCAACGCGGACTCTATAATCAGGATGAGTGTTTAAACCCGTACCTGCCGCACTACCTCCCAACCCTAGCCGAGTTAAGTCTATTTGTGCTAGTTCTAAACGGGTTTTGTGTTCGGTAAGAATTTGCGCCCAAGCGCGGAAACTTTCGCCAAGCCTAACGGGAACAGCATCTTGTAAGTGAGTTCTGCCTGATTTGACTATATCAATAAATTCTTCAGCTTTAAGATGTAACGATGCGATCGCTTTATCCAATGCTGGGTACAAAGTCCGTTTTAGTGCTAACAATCCACCAATCCTAATTGCTGTCGGAATTACATCATTAGTAGATTGTCCGTAATTGACGTGATCGTTGGGACTAACTCTTTGATAATTGCCCTTTTCTGCCCCTAAAATCTCTAAAGCGCGATTGCTTAATACTTCGTTTACGTTCATGTGGTGCGAAGTACCCGCCCCAGCTTGGTAAATATCTACTACAAATTGAGCGCGCAAATCGCCTTTCAGTATTTCCTCGGTAGCTTGAATAATTGCCTTGGCAATATCTTGAGGAATGCAACCAAGCTCGCCATTTACAATGGCTGTAGCTTTTTTTATTGTCACGCAGGCATCAACGTAAGTCGGTAAGGGTTTAATACCACTAATCGGAAAATTCTCTATGGCGCGTAACGTCTGAATGCCGTAATAGGCATGGCTTGGAATTTGCCTGTCGCCCATTGAATCGCGTTCGACACGAAACTCAACACTTTGATGATCGATCTTAGTCATTTTTTGGGAACTTTAAATATAAAATCAGTCTTAGGTATGATGCTAAATAATATGATGTTAACCCCAAGTTTAGAAGCAGAATTTTTATTTCATCAAGGAGTACACCAAGTTAAGGCAGAAAAGTACGAAGCAGCGATTTTTAGTTTTACTCGCGCCTTGAGATATAAACCCGATTATAGCGAGGCTTTGTCCCAACGGGGTTTTGCTTTGGGTAGTTTAGGACGACACGAAGATGCGATTTCTAGTTTTGACCGCGCTTTGACAATTCGCCCCGATGCTTGCTGGTTGTGGCACAATCGCGGCATTGCCCTAGGTAAGTTGGGGCGCTATATTGAGGCAATTAATAGCTTTGACCGAGCTTTAGAATTTAACCCCGATAGTTCTACTGTATGGCACAATCGCGGCATTACTTGGAGTGACTGCGGCGTTTTTGAAAAGGCTATTGCGAGTTTCGATCGCGCTTTGCAATTACAACCTAATGCTTACTGGGCTTGGTACAACCGAGGGACAGCTTTAAAACAGTTGCAACGCCACGAAGAAGCTTTAAATAGTTTTGATCGCTCGATTGAGTTTAAACCCGATGGTTTCCTAGCTTGGTATCACCGAGGCTTAATTTTAAGCGATTGGGGTAAACATGAGAAGGCTTTGGCAAGTTTTGACCGGGCTTTAGAAATTCAGCCAGATTGCAATCGGACTTGGTACAGCTTAGGCTTAAGCTTGGGAAAAATGGAACGCTACGAAGATGCGATCGCCGCTTTCGATCGAGTGCTAGAGTTAAAACCCAATGATTATTGGGGATGGTTTAACCGGGGAGTTGCTTTAGAACAGATGGGGCGACAAGAAGAAGCGGATATTAGTCATAATAAAGCGATCGCTATTCAAGCGCAGCAACAGCTAGAAGCTTGATGAAACTTAGCTTTCCATTAAAAATAGTCGCATGGGATCTAAATATACAAGCCAAGGAAAGGGACGATCTTTTAACACAGCCCACTTTTCTTTAAATACTTCTGCTTGCAGATGGTAATCGTTAAGTTGAGTGGGCGGCTTGTGTAGTTTAAGATAAATTGTCATGCGGTGCGGTGTTTCGCTAGTTTGCACAACCCAGCAAGGGAAAGTATTTTCTATTGGGGTATCTCTAAAAATTAGTTGATGGGCGCGAATACCTATATATCGTGTTTGGCTTAAATTTGTCTCAGTCACCTGTAAAGTACAATTCCAGTCTATTGCTCGAACTTTTTGGGGTGAAAGAACCTCCGCGCGCGAGAAGTTTTTGCATCCAGTAATTTGAGCGGTAGTAAAGTTACGGGGACGCTCGAAAATACTTTCTTTAGTCCCAGAAGCCGCCAGAGTGCCGTCAGACAGCACCAAAAGATTTTTACAAATT
>Ga0068628_1000835_pt1 | contig 11948 bp, 9 predicted proteins | sample InSIn2gowninarea_FD_77431 | JGI IMG/M metagenome (GOLD analysis project Ga0068628, IMG submission 77431) | Clean room microbial communities from NASA Spacecraft Assembly Facility at Jet Propulsion Laboratory, Pasadena, California, USA -... ... | reverse complement strand
TTCTTAAGGGGGGATGTTAGGATATTCCGACACATAGGAAATAGTTAAGTACAACTTGGTCTAGTATAGGGTTAGGTAAAGTGTGTTTCTTTACTATGTACATTTTGTAACTTACAATCCGACAGTCACGATATGTAGTGATCCGACGGTTCATTGTCTCCTCGGTATTACCGACACTTGATCCGTGGCTTGACACCTGATTGGTCCATGATTTCTATTTAAAGCGCATGGAGGTTCATTGTTAGAGTAATCCGTCTGTGAGAGAAGCTTATGTAAATTTTCATTCTTTTATTAATAAATTGCCTGAAGTGGCCGCGTTGGCTCAGGCCGTGGATTGTTTCCCTATTTGAGGGTTTTAACCACGTCAAAATACTGGTGTATTGATCTGTGATCTAGTTGTGAGCGGTGTCCTTTTGGTGTTCTGTCTGAGGAACTTACCCTGTAAATTCCTACAATGTGCATCTCTTAGACTTTCACATTACATTAAATTTGATTACAACAAGTATGGCCCATAGTAGTAATGTGGCTGAGACAACTCATGACACAACTCGACATGAAATTGCTAACATGTACTGGCTAATTGTGGTGTCCATGTCAAGTTTCTATATCCCTAAGTGATGGATGTGCTCTCGGTGTATCATGCATTCACCTACGTATGGAAAGGTGTGGAGGATCTTTGATGGTCTTGGTCTTTTATTGATGGTTCAGAAACATGTATCCCTTTCTCTTGTTGCTCCATGTGCTTGGTACCATGGTTCAGCTATGAGCAAGTCTTCTAACATGTGCTCCTTCTTCATCATGTTCATCGTTGTGCCATGTTCCATCAATGTACATGTTCCTACAATTCACTCATGACAAGATGACATCAAATCCAAAAATCTCATATTCTAACATGATGCATTATTTTTTGTTTCGGGTGCAGGTGACCAGGAGGGAGGACAAGGCACTGAAATTGTGTAGAGCATAGCTCAAGCTAGGATGAAAGGCTCCAGAGTACTATTGGGAAAAACTGCACAGATGTCACTAGGAGGAAAATTTGCACAATCTGGGACAGCAATGATAGTTGCAAGGTAGAACCTAGTTGGGAAAAACTTCGTAGTTCTTGGGAGGAAGACAAGGCAGGGTGTCAGGAGGAACTGCTGGGAAATTCTGCGTATTTTTCAGGATGAGGACTTGGCGGGTCATCCTGGTGTCCAACTGGGAATCTACGTAGTTTCTCCAAGGAAGGCAGAGCAGGCAGCAGGGAGAGTGCTAGTCAAAATTGCGCAATTATTAGGGACAGAGCATAGCAAGCCAACAGGGGGGCCTACCAGTCAAATCTGCGTAATTTCTTGGAACAGTGCAATGCGAAGTAGCAGAGGCCTGACTCACATGACTGTGTAGTTGTTATAGGAAGTACAGGGCAGGCAGTTGGGCATGTCTGTACAGTTTTGGAGATCAGTGCAACCAGGGGTCACAATGTAGTTTAAGTTTTCGGTAGACCAGAGGGAGGCTTGATGAGTGATCTTGCGAGAAGCGTAGATTCAATCAGATTTAGGGACAACTTCTACGCAGTTACAAGAGACATTCATCTTGCTCACTTCAAGAATTTTGAAGTGCAAGCTACCCCAGAGGACAACCTCAAGCTTTATGTAGTTCTAGGTAGCAGAGCAGGGTCACTGAGAGCTTAGACTATGCAGTGCAGCTCAGTCAAGGTCTGGTTGAAGGAGGGTTGTCCAGTCAAAATATTTTCAGGAAAAATCACTAAGTGTGAGAGAATGTGAACTTGTGAATACATGGCATTTTCGTCACACACTTAGCATGACTCAACGATAAGACAGCTCAAACCAACAAGACAAACATGTGCTTAGTGAGATTGTATTAAAGGTTAAGAGCGACAAGTGCGACACTTGAGATAGATCTTTGAACAACCGTGAAGACACTTGTGAGTACGATCGATGTTCACAAAGCAAAAACAACTCATGCACACAAGACAAACCTTTAAAATTTCCAGAACAAGATCGCAAGCATGACATAGCAATCAACACACCAAAATATGACTGGTGGTCGATCAAGCAAAAGGGTCTCAAGACTCGACAAGAACTCCTGGAATAAGCCCCAGTGTTTGCAACCATTAAGGAGAAAACAAAGGAAAGCTCTGAAATTTGGATGCAAGCCAAAAATTTGGAGGGTGTTGTAGCCACTACAACACTTGGCAACACACTGGTTGAATACTAACTTCTCTATTTCGGTTCATTTTCAGCACATGGCCTTGGCCTTTCAGGGAGTATTGATTCATTGTGTAGGTTAATTTGTCTTCCCCACTTACCCCATGTAAATACATGGTTCACCTTATACCAACTCAGTCGAGCACAACAAAAGATTCAGCCATATCACAGCGTTTCAAAATCGGGAAGGGTAATTTGGCTCACGAGCTTAAGATTTTCAAAGTATAAGTTTTCATCTTTGGTGTTGCTCCACTGCTAGTAGGTCTAGAGAGTACCCCAGTGGAGTCACATAGGAAAACAAGCATTGCTCCATTGCCAGTGAGCCTGATCAATACCCCGATGGAGTTGCATGCTTCATCTCTCCACGTTGGAAGCCTTTCTCTTCTTTCACCTTTGTATTTTTTTTTAAGAGGATTGTGCTTTGGCACTTATTTATTTTTGGGGTGGAAGAGGTATCCCGACTTATTGAGAGAAAAATAGGTTGTTCCTTCAAAGAAGCATGTAAATCCTCTGATTTAGGTTTGCTCGTTTATATTTTACCCTTCTCCTTTTCTATTAGTTGGACAAGCTTGAACACACAGAGCCAAAGATTGAGTACGGGCATGAGGTTTCCCATGCTGGACATGGGTTCATGGTTTGATCAAAACTTTCCAAAAAGATGCATCATATTTTCTATCAAGGCTTCATTAGCCAAAAGTTATAACCAAGCAAAAATAAGGCGGACACGTGACTAGCCAAGTGTTGTAGTGTCACAAAACTCTTTGAACTTCGGCCACATGCACATTCAGAAGCCAAAACACAGTGTAGGCACAACACTTATTTGCATAGTGCAAACAAATGGAAAACTCAACATGAAAGAAAAAACAAGATGAGAGGAAATGCTTACACAATAAGCAAACAAATCTAAAAGACAAGAAAAAACAGTGGTTAAGGAAAACAGGATGTACAACCAAAATAATAAAACCATGATGTACTGTGAGTGAAAAACAAGTGTAAGGAAAGGAAAATTAAGATGCAACCAATCATAATCCTATTCTAACCACGAAAAGGTCGAGGTTACATGAAATGAAATTTCCAATGAAGCTACCGTAGTCACTCCTGACCTGCACCCACAAAGATACCAACAATTAAAATAGACAAAAAGTAGTGTTCAACAGAAAATAGGAAAACTTGAACAACTTGCACATGGAAAGGAAGGTCTTTCCTGTGGGCAGAAAAATGTGTCACAACCACCCATTACACGTGCTTACCTCTATGATGGATACCATTATTCAACAAACCTCGAAAACCTCTCATGAGTGTGTCTTCATCTGCACCAATCTTATTAGCAAATGCAAGGAAGGATTGAAGCTTGTTACTTATAGCATGGCTTTCCAAGTAAGATTGTTCTAGCCATTGGGTGATTGGATCATAAAATTCATAATGGTTATTTGGATAGCCTCATGATTTGTGAACAGGTGAATATTTTATTTGACAGACTGGATCACGATGTGAATCTTGTAAGGAAAAATATGTCTAAACATTCTCAATAGTCATGCCAAGACAGTGAGAACCTGCCATAACCATCAGCACAAGCTAAAGTGCCTCACCTCCTTGACAAAACTTTGATGAGAAAGATGATAAACAATGAAGATCAGAGAGAGCAAAGCAATTGTCATAGGATGTGTTGTTGGGAAAATGATAAATTAAATGACAGTCACCCAAGATAGAGGAATGATCATATGAGCTGGTTGAAACACCATATTCCCAGATTTAAATGAATAAATAAAAATCCATTTGAACAATCTTGTGAACACTTTGAACAATAGAACCAAGTTCGTTGTGAGCTAGACATGATGGACCACCTTCCTGCAGCTGGTGAAAATTTGCGTAGGCATCATATTCATCAAAATAATTTAAAAGAGATGCTAGCATCTTAAATGCGTGAGACCAGTTGGGGCGTGGTGAATAAAGAGGAACTTGATTCGTGTGATCACCCAGGGAGATTTATATTGTGATGAGTAGATAGATTTGCAGTACAAGGTTCGCAAGAAGACCGAGGAGCTGATTATGAAAGAGAAAATTTGATAAGTATGATTGCAAGCAAAGATGGTCTCTGAGATTATCAACTTCACAATTCCATGATTTTATGAGAGACAAACATTCCCAACCCGAGTTTTATGTAAGAGATGTGCATGAAGACGGACACACTGTAACAAATTCATGGATTTGGTCATAAGTGAAAATTTGAAGATTTGAAAAATCACACCCGGAATTCCAAAACTTTTTTACACAAGAATCCACATCGATTGAGACCATGCAAATAGACAGATTGTGCGTGATAAACCCAATCTGATTGGGTTCAGGGGGCTTACTAGAATCGCGATGTTCTGACATAACCATCAATAGATGTTGAAGTGCCTCAACTCCCTAGTATGTCCCAGAACTTTCCAAAATTGCAGAATCGTATTTTGAAGCTTGAACCAGATCATGAATGGCTTGAGGATGGCTATTGTTACTAATTTCAAAACTTCTCTCAAAATGGCAATCATCTTTGTCATAGGTTTCACCATATTTTTCAATTTCAGCAAGCTGATTTGAAGAGTCATCTTCATGCAAAAGAAGAGATGACGGGGAATGGGAAGAACACTCAGTGATTAGACTGTTTTCAATTTTATCATGGATAGCCTCACTGCCTTGTGTCAATTGAGGAGATAACTCATCAAATGAAGATGTAAGAGAACATAGAGTACCTCTAACACATGTGGATGCATTGTGAATGGTAGGACACATGGGCAACTAAGGTGAAGAGGAAGTTTCGATATGAATGTATTCTTTGACCGGAGCACATTCTAGATCTGAATTAGAATCTTCATGAGAAAACGGAAGGTCACATGATGTGCTTGGGCATTCTTCAAAGCATATGGAAGTGTGGGAGGGATGACCACCCAAGACTGGGGGTTGATTGAAAGAATTAATTATACAAGATGTTCCACTGAGATTAGCAGATTGATAATCATTCAAGAGTGGAAGCTCATTATTTTGATGTGCACAATTTTGAAACAAAGAGGGAAGATTGATATTGTCCTCACCTTTCTACTCCTATGCCTATGTAATGTGACTACTTTATGCCTGATCATAATTTGAGCCAGCAGCTTGAGAATCAAGAAAATGCGAACAGTCAGCTGGCGAGTGGATTGATCAAGCGAGTCATGGTACAAAGAGTCATGGCTCATAGATGATGGAGAATGGCAGAGATGTAGATCAAATTCGAGACTTGAGTTATGAATGGTGACATCCTCTTACAGAATGGAGGAGTGATTCTTCATTATAGGCTTCATGAGCCATTCTGGAACTTCCTCCATAGAAGCGGGAGATAGATGAGAAGATGGGTTGGGGACATGTTGCGCAGATTTTTCAGCTTTGTGATCACCACAAGGGAGCACCCACATCGGGACCAGAAAAGAAGGAGGACAAGGAACAAACAGGGTGTTGGGCTCCTCCTCTGCAATCTGAGGTGCCTCATGATCTGCAAGAGTTGGGGAATAATGGAAATCAGGAGGTTCACCATATTGGGAAACATGAACTAGACATTTAAACTCTTGACCCAAGAAATCTGAGTTCAAATTCCTTTCAGGAATTTCGCAATAGAGGTGAAGGAACTGACTAGAAAATTCCTCAACTAATTCAACAAGCTTCATTCTTAAATGATGGATTATTTTACATACATCTTGGTGGTTGTACTTATTGAAATCTTTACACAACATCTTGGCAAGCTAAGCGGTCAAATGGATAGAAGCAATGGGTAATGTATGAAACCATTTCTTAACACGACCTTCGAATGTGAGGTTGACTAATCTAGCCATGACATATTCGGACTCTACCCTATTACACAAAAAGATATGGATAACTTGACAAAGATATTCACGAAAATTTGATTCATCCTCACCATCGAACTTAAGTTCGGATAGGTCATGAATGAGTTCCGCGGGGATGGTACAATTAAGCTCTTTGGAAAAACATCCCAGGATTATGATTTCAGGAAGAGCCATTTTAAACAAGAGATTCAACCAGACTCTATGGGCACAGCCTGTCGTTTGGACCTCCTTCTAGCACCATTTTATTGACGATGTTGGACCCGCCAACAAAGGGGATCTCCTTCATGTGAAGTCCCAACTAGACCTCACACCGTTTGGTTTAGGAGTCCCATCTGGTATGATGGCCCAGTTTCCATTATCTTAGAGATTTTCCTTAGCTTTTGTTGTTTAGCACATGAGACTGTTATGCTTATATCTTCTAAAAGTGAGGTGAGTATGCCTGGTGAGTGTGTAATCTAACTTTGTGTCTGGGTTCTCTTACTATAAGGGAGAGGGTAAAAGTGATCCTCTAGATGACAGGTAGTAGTACCACCCAAGGAGAGACACATGCGAAAAAAACAAGGGTCTGTCCAGCATCTAGCAGAATAGTCCACAGAGGATGCGGCAAGTCATTAAAACCAAAGTGAAAGGGAAAACACGTACATTATCCAGCGGACTAGTCCACACAGGGGTGACGGTTGTTATAACCAACGAAAACAAGAATGGTATGTCTAATGTCCGATGGAGTAGTCCACATGGATGAGACAATAGTGATAAAAAAATACAACACATCTTCAACAATGTAAGTACTAAAATAACCAAAGTAGTTCAACTATCTTAATACAGATTAAGCAAACATGCATTACAAACGTTTAAAGAATAGTCTTACAAACGGGTACAAAACATTCATGAAAATGTGTTGGCTTGAGATAGGCTTATGAATTAAGAAAAAGTTCCAAGGCACATTTGTACACCATACATCACTAGTCCCAGTAGTGGGACATTGGAGCCACTCCACGCTCCTCAAAGAACAAACTACAGACTCTCAAGGCTATGTGGGAGGAGCCAAGGTGAAAAGTCCTCTTCTCATACAATGAGGGGGTATATATATCCAAGGGTGATGCTTGACCCTTGTGACTCTTGGACTTCCCTCATGATCGTTCAACTTCCTATGACTTGTCAACTGACGTGACTCTTCAACTTCATATGTACGTCTCTTGGACTTTCACATTACATTACATTTTATTACAAGTATGGCCCATAGTAGTGATGTGGCCGAGACGACTCATGACACAACTCGACATGACACTGTTAACATGTATTGGTTGACTGTGGTGTTTTTTTCAAGTTGCTATGCCACTGAGTGATGGATGTGCTCTTGGTGTATCATGTCTTCACCTCCACGTGGAAAAGTGTACAGGATCTTCGATGGTCTTGATCTTTGCTTGATGGTTTAGAAACATGTATCCCTTTTGCTTGTTGCTCCATGTACTTGGTACCTTCATTCAGCTGCGAGCAAGTCTTCTAGCATGCACTCCTTCTTCATCTCATTCATCATCATGCCATGTTCCATCAATGTACATGTTCCTCCAATTCACTCATGACAAGACGACATCAAATCCAAAAATATCTCAGTCTGGCATGATGCATTATTTTCTCTTTCTGGTGCAAGTGATCAAGAGGGATGAGAAGCTCCAAAGTATTATCATGAAAAACTGAGTAGATGTCACTGGGAGGCAGATTTGCGCAATCCAGGACAGTAATGGCAGTTGCAAGGTAGAACCCAGCTAGATAGAACTGCATAGTTCCTTGCAGGAAGACAAGGTAGGGTGTCGGGAGGAACTGCTGGGAAATTCTGCGCAGTTTTTAGGATGAAGATTGGGCAGGTCATCTTGGGGTCCAGGTAAGAATCTGCATTGTTTCTCTGAGGAAGATAGAGCAGGCAGCGGGGAGAGTCCCAATCAAAACTACGCAATTTTTAGGCACAGAGTAGAGCAAGCCAGCAGGGGGGCCTACCAGTGAAATCTGTGCAATTTCTTGAAACAGTGCAGTGCCTAGCAGTGGAGGCCTGACTCACGTGATTGCACAGTTTCTGCAGGCAGTGCAGCGCAAGCATCTTGGCATGTATTTGCATTTTTGGAGAGTAGTGCAGCTCGGGGTCACAATGTAGTTCAGGTTTCCGGTAGACCAGAGGGAGGCTTAATGAGTGATCTTATGGGAAGCGCAGATTGGATCAAACTTAGGGATAACTTATGTGCAATTACGGGACACATTCATCTTGTTCACTTCCAATATTGTGCAGTGCGTGCTGCCCCAGAGGAATGCCTCAAGCTTTACGCAGTTCTAGGCAGCAAAGCGGGGTCACTGAGAGTTGAGACTATGCAGTGCAGCTTAGCCAGGGTCTGGTTGAAGGAGTGTTGTCTGGTCGAAATATTTTCAAGAAAATGGCTAAGTGTGAGAACAAGTGAACTTGTGCATACATGACATTGTGATCACACACTTAGCATGATTCAACGACAAGACACCTCAAACCAAAAAGACAAACATATGCTCAGTGAGACTATCTTAAAGGTTAAGAGCGACACGTACAATACTTGAGATAGATCTTCGAATGACCGTGACGACACTTGCGCAACAGTGCTTGCAAATTTGTGTGTGAGTATGACCAATGTTCACAGAGCAAAAACAACTCAAGCACATAAAGACAAACCTTCAAAATTTCCAAAACAAGATCGCAAGCATGGCATAGCAATCAACACACCAAAAGACGACCAGTGGTCGGTCAAGAAAAAGGGTGTAAAGACTTGACAAGATCTCATGGAATGAGCCCGAGTATTTTGCAAAACCAAGGAAGGCTCTGAAATTTGGATACAAGCCAAAATTTTGGAGGGTGTTGCAGCTGCTACAACATAATCACAATAACCAGGTACTAGCATATAGATGGACTATGACTCATAGGACACTAACAGACTAGCAACCTACTAGCCACGAATAGTACATCATTCATATGACAGTCCTTGGCCCAACTCTTTCTTGCTCTTGGAGAGACCATTTTATAATGCTTTGGGATCTCTCTGGGTGGCTCTATTCTTCTTGCCTCTTCTGCTTAGCCAACCCATCAGTCGTTAAGATATTTTCCTGCTGCTCATTAAGTTGTCCTGTGCATTTCCTAACTGCCTCAAAATATCCTCTATCTGGGTTCAGCTCCATTCTAACCAGTGTGTCGACTTCAAAATATTTGTAACTATCTGATGGCCATGACCTCCTTGGTTTTATTTCTCCTCCTACAAAATCACAACAGTCATGATCCCCTATCCAGGTCCCTTTGTTCTTTCCATTTTTATCTCCTGATTGTGCAGTGTTTTCCTTCATCGCGCCCAACCTTCGCGCTAGCCCCATGTTGTGCTCTCCTTCCTTGCTCAAGTCCTCTGTTGTTGTTTTATGTCCTACACCATACCTATGTTGCATGCTATCCTATTTTCTTTCACACTCATGGCTCATGCTGCGTGGTCCTACCTATACCAAAATTTGTCAAAAAAATGCTAGGTCCCAACAAGGGTTATCATTAAGTCTGAATTAAAGACGGAGACATCCACAAGACAATGTTTATGACAATATATGGAAACTATGAGTTTGAGGTGATGCCATTTGGGCTTACAAATGCACTAGCCACATTTATGTGCCTGATGAACAACATCCTCAACTTATATTTGGATAGGTTTGTATTAGTTTTTATGGATGACATCTTTCTTTACTCAAAAACTAGGGAAGAACATGAAGAGAATTTCAAAGAAGTGTTGCATTTGCTGAGGGAACGCAATTTATAATGACATACTCAGCAAATGATACTTCTTCCAATCACAATTCCAATATTTGGGACATGTCAATTCAATAGAAGGACTAGCTATGAATCCTAAAAAGATTAAGGTTATAATGGAGAGGCCTACTCCCTAAAATGTTACAAGGGTTAGATCCTTCAAGGGATTGGTCAAAAATTATTGATGGTTGATTTGATACTTTTCCAAGATTAGGGATCCAATCACATCCCTTTGTAGGAAAGTAGTCAAGTTTCAATGGACATCAAAGTGTGAGGCAAGTTTTGAACAACTCAAGATATTGCTCAATTGTGCACCTATTATGAGGATAGTAGATCTAGAAAAGGACTTCCAATTCTGCACAAATTCTTATAAGGTGCTTTGTTATGAGTTAAGGAAATTAAATGAGCATGAGAAGAACTATGTCACTCATTACCTGGAGCTTGTTGCAATTCTTCATGCTCTAAAGATGTGGTGACACTAATTTCTTAGAAGAAGATTTGTATTTACGTTAGATCATGGATGACTGAGATATTTTTTTGATTAGCCCAAGTTAAATGATAAATAATCTAGATGGTTGGATTTAATTAGCGAATTTTACTTTGAAATAAAATTAATGGAAAGGAAAACCAAGTAATTGATGCACTCAGTAGAAGTATACAAGTAGCACACTTGGTAGCTATAAGAACTTGTGATTTTGACACCAAGGAAAGAATTAAAGAGGCATTGACATGTGAGGAACATTTCCAACATGTGAAGAAATTCTTAAAGCAAGAACCAAAGGGATTAATGAGCAAGAGCTACAAGCTCAAGGATGATGGCATGTTTTTTTCAAAGCTAGGTGGCACGTGCCCAGGGTGAATGACTTGAAGAAGATCATAATGGATGAGTTTCATAAAATATTTTACTCATCTCATCCTGGATATCAAAAAAATTATAACAGCCATAAATAAATCATACTATTGGCTAGGGATTAAAAATGAAGTTGTCGAATACATTGCTAGGTGCCTAGAATGCTAACAAGTCAATGTATAGTGTAGACACCTAGTAGGACTGCTACAGCCAATCTCAGTCCCTGAGTGGAAATGGGAAGTCATATCTATGAACTTTGTGATGTGATTTCTAAAGACAACCAAACAACATGATTCCATCATGGTGGAAATATACACAATGAGTAAGGCATATAATTTTATAGTTACTAAGTCCACCCATAACGCCATCAACATAGCCCATATTTTCATGAAGGAAATATTTAGATTACATGACATACCCAAGAATATCATCTCAGATTTCCAATTTCACTTGTAGTTTTCAGAAGGCATTATTTGCTAGCTTTGGAACCCATCTAGCATTTATTACAACATATCATCCTCAGGAAGAAGGTAAAACATAAAGGGTAAATTTAATTCTAGATGACATGATGAGGATGTATGTAATGCACCATCCAAAGAGATGGGAAGGATTACTACCATTAGTGGACATTTCAAAAAATAATGGGTATTGAGAGTCACTGAGGATGAGTCCTTTTGATGCATTGTATGGCCAAAAATGTTACTCCGATTACTTGAGATGTCCCAGTGAGCAGAGTGGTTATTGGACCTAACATGCTAAAAGAAATGGAGCAAGAAGTGCATTAAATTAGATAGAAATTGGAGGATTCCCAATATAGGAAAAAGATTTATACAGATCAACGGAGAATACACAAGGAATTCCAATTGGGAGAGCATGTATATCTCCACATTAGAGTAAAAAAGAGCTCATTGAAAGTGGGGCCTTGTACTAAATTAGCACCCAGATTTTGTGGACCATTTCATATCTTGGAAAGAGTGGGATCTGTAGCTTATATAATGGCCTTACCTCCTATAGTAAAAGTACATGATGTATTTCATATAAGATTTGCTTAATAAGTGTAATATCCCTTAGGGGAATTTTGTAATATACCTAGGGGGGGTAATATGGGGTACAAAGGGAGGTACCAAAGGGAATAATGTAATAATGGGATGGGCCATAGTAATAAATAAGGTGGTTAACCCATATCATGTAAGGGACCACAAGTAGTTAGTAATAATGTAATGGACCCATGGTATTAG
>Ga0068628_1000833_pt1 | contig 11955 bp, 13 predicted proteins | sample InSIn2gowninarea_FD_77431 | JGI IMG/M metagenome (GOLD analysis project Ga0068628, IMG submission 77431) | Clean room microbial communities from NASA Spacecraft Assembly Facility at Jet Propulsion Laboratory, Pasadena, California, USA -... ... | reverse complement strand
CATCTATCCCCCCAACACTCCCTCATGGAAAAAGTGGCATTGAAGTCTCCAACAATACTGAGAGATCCTATCTTCAATGTATCACATGCCTCCATACGATTCCAAAAAGAAACCCTATCCTTATATGGAGCATAGAGGTTAAGAAAATGTATGCTATGAGAGTCTCCTCGAATATGTCTTGTCAACAAGATGCCAGCAAAGAATTTATATGATGTTAGTGAAGCCCACCTGGGGTCCCAAAGTGGCAATACCCCTCGAAAGCTCACATGAGTCAACAACCACCATATGCCAATCTGGAAAAATATTCTGAAAATATTCAATAATTTTAAGAGAAATCGCCATAATTTCTTGCGGCAGAATAATAAAAGGATAAATTGATTAGAAAATATATCTAAGGGATAGGAGTTTTGAGGGGGATAGATGTAGAAGGGACCCTTTGGTTGATAGAATAAAGACTCTTTTTGACCAAGATGATTTGGAGCCCGTTTGCAGAAGTTTGATCTACAAAAAGGCAATCTGGCTTTGAATAGTAGCTAAATTGAAGAGCACGACAGATTTCTCCAAGTGGATGTTATGTTGGGAGACCCTCTTGTTTTGTTTGAAGGCGTTGTATGAGGTGAAGGTCACAGTGTGAAGGTGTCATACCACGTGAAGTTCATATTGTGGACGTCTTCCCTAAATAGCGAATTTGAGGTGTGAAGGTTCAACGAGTTTCTTTGAAAGGCCTTCACTTGGTTGTGCTTGAACTAATTGATTAGTCTATCGCCTAGCTTTTGCTGGAGTTGGATAGCTATGTAGATGTTGTGAAAGATAGTTCTATTCAGTTCACACTGGTTGCAAGTTTGTTGCTATGAAGAGGCTATGAAAGAGAGTTCTATTTGGATCCCTCTGGTACAGGGAACAAACCACTGCTTGAACTCAATAGTATGGTGGCAGGGAATGCCAGAAAAAAGAAACCATGTTGTGAATCTGGGCGGGAGTTTTGGACAGGGTGGAGACATGATGGGTTCGGAAATGGTTTCTGTAATGTCCCAAAAAGGTTGCTTTTCTAAATTTGTAGAAATTTAGTTTAACAAAAAATTTCACCATAAAATTACTATTCGATTAACAAAATATTGCCATGTAAAATATAACAAGTAGAGTGCATACAATTTAATAATACAATGAGAAGAAATAATCTTAGCTTTCATTATAATAAGTGACTGGAAGAGTGTACATGGTGATATAGCTAAAATAGATGAGATAGACAATTTGGTCTCAAAAAATAATATGCTTTGATGATGAAACCGACCTTGAGACTCCAAAAACTGAACTGAAATCAATCACTGCATCTGTGAATTTTGGTTGAATCCACCAAGGAGATGAAGTGGGTTTTCGTCTAATCTCACCAATATCATCTGAGGGTTTCCGTCCTGGGGCTACTGTTGAAGTAAAGAACTGAGTTCTCAAACCTCTCCACAAGAAGAAATCACAAATCCAAGATGTCCTCTAATGGCCGCCTCCTCCTCTTTTTATAGATCCGATGGAACCCTCTAGAAGCTCCTATTTTATTATTATTTTAATCATTGAGCAAATTTCCCTTAATTAAAATATTCTTTTTAATGTGGGAAAATGGTAAATTGGCCACCATGCTAAAGACTACCAAAAAAAATAAAGCATAAATGGTGACAATGCAAAGGAAAATTTTATTCACTCAAATCATGTTGATGGATGATTATAAGAGTCTCATCAATACAAAAGATAGTGAATTTGGTTATGACTTATTAAAATAAGGTCATATCAACGAAATCATATTTAAGGTGGTTTTTAACAACCCATCTTGTACATGATGAATGAGAATAATAATTACCTTTGTAATACTTAATTTTGACTTATTTATATTGACATAGGTCATGTAAGTAATGTGTGCATGTGTACAATTTTGTAGGAGCATAAGTGAAGGGTGGTTTGTGAGTCTTGTTTACATGTTGAGTTTTTATATTGACATAGGTCGTGTAAATAATGTGTGCAGGTGTACAATTTTGTAGCAGCACAAGCGAAGGGTTGTTTGTGAGTTTTGTTTAGGCGTTGAGTTAAGAATACTTCAAATGTAAATATGTGTATATGTAGAAAATGCACATGTATATAAATTCCTAATAAGGGATCAATGGTTAAGACCAAATTAGTGAATGCATTATACTGATGGTTAAGATCAAATTAGTGAATGCATAAATAATACATAGACTGCATGCTTAATAATTTTACATAAGGCTCAAGTCAAATAATGTAAATGTGTTTGTTGGGTATAGAATACATGTATTGGAAGAGTTAAATAAGCATAGTTGAGAGGGATCAAGGTTGGTAATCTTAGTTGTTCCCTCACCAAATGTATTGTAAATTTAATTTCATTAACTGTAATATGGAAGGGATCAAAGTTCATCGTGTCAACCAATCCCTAATCAAATGATTAAGGTTGAATTTGTATACTTGAACTCCACTTCTAAAAGATTGATCTTAACTCTAGATTTATCATGTACCAAGAGGGATCGAAATCCCTTAAGGTGCAAACTTTTCCTTAAAAAAATTAAGTAAAAAAAGTGATCACCTCAAAAGCTTTGATGTAACGCCCTCCTCCCACATTTACCCAAGTTAACCGATCTGCTGGGGTAAACATGTGACGATAGGCTATTATGATATGATTCAACTCGCCATGTACAGTTAAGGAAGTGGAACCGACAAAACCAAACCAATCTGTCCTTCCACACATGCTACAAAACCTTCAGGAGCCAATTGACCCTTCCAATCACTCCCATAGTAAGGGCATGCTAGCTACTATGGACTTTTTTAGCTAGTTCTGAGCCAACGACCCCAGATTTTGTGCCAATTTTTCAGGGCCAAGACTCAGGCCACTGCCTAGAACTTCATGAAACTTTCAGAAGTGATAAATAACAATGTAACAAAGGTACTAATGAAAACACTTGATCAATGACTCTATTGGAACCATACTATCCATGACATGCATTTCGTCAAACATGTCACAAATGTGCAATCTACAATCATAACAACATATCTGAGCATAGGGGTCTCATATTTATCTGAGATTCATAAAGAAGCATTGTTGTTTGATCACATTAGCTGCATTATCATCTATTTGTTCATATATTCATTGTACTTTCAATTACTAATCAAAAAATGATGGAATCCATACATCAAGTTTGTCATAAAACTTACTCATAATCATCATATAACCAACATAAATAACAAGGATATAAAAACCATAATAGTCTCTTATAAACCAATATATTTATACATGAAATACCAAGGAGAAAGAAGCTATTATAATGAATGCAAAAGCTAACCGAGTATGGGACTTCCACGAACCACCCGACCATAGATTGGTTCAACCCAATCTTTCTTTCATCTAATCACCCCCATGCCCTATTCAAACCATGAATGGAACTCAAAACCAAAACAATAAGGTTTCCTTAGGATTTACCATAATCCCCACCATATCACTAGGCCCTAAACAAGAATGGATGCCACTAGATTTCTCCACCTACACAGTGAGGAATTTTCCTGTCTCCTAATCTCTAGGATTTACTGTATGTCTCGCCATAAAATGGTCGAGGATTCCTAGGCCTAATCAAGACTCCACCCTCCAGGCTTTACTATATATCCTGTCATTCACTGGTCAAGGATTCCTAGGCCTGATCGATGGTACACACCTCTAGGTTTTACCGTATATCCCACCGTTCGCCGGTCGAGGATTCCTACGCAAACAAAATATGGCTTTACCTCAATCCTAGTCCAGTCTAGAGATTCCTAGGCCATGTGTTCTTTCTTTCAGAGACCACCTCACTGAGTTTCGAAACCATCTGGAAATCCATCTTAACCAAATAAAAGAGAAACCATCACACCATGGCTATCTGGAAATAGCAAGGAAAGGCTAAAGAACATTGTCACACTTGGAAAAACCCATGCCAATGAAAAAAAGAGAACCAAATACACACATGCATGTGCCATACATGCCAAATCTAGCAATCATACATGCAAATTGATACCTGCAAGTAATCTTGCTGTAGTTGCTTGATCTTGCTCTTCCTTTCTTGATCTTTACTTCCCTTTGCCTTCTTTGTCCTTCATTTGTTTTCCTCGATCAAATGCTAGAGTGCTCCAAGAATGCTCTAAGTGTACAAGAATGTGAGATAGAGAATAAAGAGAGAGCTCCAAAACTGAACTAACAAAAGGTTACACTCACCAGAGCCACCAATTGATCCTCAAAAGGCTTTCTATTAATGAGGCTTCTATTTTCTTCAATTTTCCATTATTTTCCTTCATTTTCATCCTCATATTCAACCTGTGACCTTTCACCTTCCTTTTATCCTATTTTACTTTATTTTCATAAATAAAATGCCAGTTAATGTCTCACGACTTTCAAAAGCCTTTGCCATTTCCTTTCCCAACTTCCTCTTAGTGATAATAAACCAAATGAAGACCCACACTGGGATGTTTTCCCCAACATTCAACTTGGAATACATGTCCCGTGACCTTGGTTATTGTTTTTCCTTTATTAACTTTATTACATGGAATTTTGACCAGGGCTGTTACAGAACCCTCCCCCTTGGGGGAACACCATCCTCAGTGTTTAATGACACCTACAACTAAAAATACTGTTGAAAACATGACAATCATATCGTTTACTTGAGCCTTATAACATATCTCATTAATGTATTTATAATAAACACCACATATACTCATGCACATTTGCTTCAACCAACAAATAACGATACTGTCTATGGAGCTTTAAAAATCCAACTCGATACAATATTTACAATGATATACACATATATACATATGCACATTTGCTTTAACCACAAAATAAAAGGATATGATGCCTGCATCTACAACAATGGAATCCATAGGCTCACACCTCTGCCCTCCAAAGTAGTACAAGGATTCACCCCCTTCCTAGGAAGTCAAGAATCCATTGCCAAAGTCAAAGTTGCATCCAATGTCCAATGCCAAAATCCTGTGCTACTTGTCCTCTCGGAGAACAGTTACCGACTCATTGTTCTAGGGCACATTCCCAGTGTGCTTCTGATTCCATTTGGTAATGTTAATGACAAAAAAAATACATTCCCTGACCTTCCCTTCTCTGCTACACAGTCTCTCGGGAAATATGGTCATCCCCTTCCATGTAGTCACTCACCTTCCATGTTCCCCGGCATCCCCTATCTAGGGCGATCCATCCCTTGGTAAGGTTTCCTCACATTGCAATGTCCAAAAATCAAGGCATAACTCTGCCTCAAAACCATCATACCAGTCATAACATGTTCATGGAAATCAATGGACACTATTGGGTATGAGTGTCCCACAACGACCTTGCTCCTGAAGTGCTTTACCAACATACTGCTGCTTGTTCCAATTCCTTGTGCTACTACTGCTAATGCTTACAGTAAGTTTCAACCACCCAACCTGGGAATTTTCCATGCTTTCTTGTACCAAGCACATAATTTCCATTAGATTCAAAATGAATTGAAATAAATTCAAATCATACCTCACCGGTGGCTCGTCAGTAAGGTACACTTGCAATTCTGTTTACTTCTTGTCGCAACAATTCAAACTAGCTCTTTGATTAAATCATCATGTATAAATATATCACATTTGGTTAGCTCAAAACACAACCATCGTAAATTAGAATAATAAATCACATGCTAGCATCATAGACCATAAGCATAGATTAGATGTAACCATAATAAACTAGAATCATAGATCACATGCATAATAAACCCGAAATAAAATATCGATACTTATCCTTCAATCAGTCCTTCGCTTCTACCTTTATCCTTTGTCCTTTTTGTACACACACTAGATTGATTTCCACACCCATCAAACACCCAATACCCTTTTCTTTTCTTCAATCATATACACATACACAATGTACATCACAACACATTCATCCACACACATCGTAATGCACCACACAATGCATGCACCTACACCTTATATACGTCATGACACAAACACCTACACTCGGTGTACAACACAACATAATGCATACTCCTACAACCAATGTACAACACAATACACATAGTACAACACAACGAATACATGTCACAATGCCACAACTACACAATGCACATACGTAGTACCTCATGTACACAACACAACATGTACGACATGCATACATTACTACATGTACAACATGTACACAATACACTTGTACACAACACCACCTTCACAATGTGTACACAACATCACATGTACATGACACCTTTTGCACAACATGTACACAATGCCTCATGTACACCGCACCACTTGTACAATGTGTACACAACACCACATACACAACATGTACATAATGTCACATGCATGACATGTACACAACACCACCTGCACAAAACACCACATGTACAACATGTACACAACACCATATGCACATAACACAACATGTACAATCATACACACAACACCATATGTTCGTAGCACCACATGTACAACATGCACACAACACCATATGTACATAGCATTGCATACACAACATGTACATAACACCATATGTATATAACACCACATATCCAACATGCGCACAATACCATATGCACACAACACCACATATCCATTATGCAAACAATACAATATGTACACAACACCACATATCCAACCTGTACATAACACCATCTATACCCAATACCTCATATGCAATATGCACACAACACCATATATATAATAGGAAAACAACACCATAGGTATAATCATTGAATATACAATATGCACAATATATACACAACAATAGCCTGCTCATCCAAAACCACACTGTCTCAACCAAACAACCTTTCTTCTAGTGTCTCTATGCCATCCATGCATATCCTAGCATGTCGCAGATCAAATTGTTTTCACTTTGTTAATGTATCCCTCAACATAGCCTATCCATAACATAAACCTAGACATAGTACAATAACATAATATCAATTCATACACACATGATACTAACCTCAAAGATCTGTCAGGGCTACTCTTCCCACTTGATTCCCCATAAACCAAGAACCCCTTTCATGCTATTCACCTACATAAGCAATCATTCCTCCACAAGAATGATCCCTGAAAACCATATCAGACATTGAAATAGATATATACATACATACACATATATAAACATTAAGATAAAACAATCATGATCCTATCAGGCAATGCCATACATACATACATATATACATATAAACATTAACATTAAACAATCATGATTTCTAATGACCCTGCCATACCACTGCATACATACATATATATACATATGAACACTAACACAAAACTATCCTAATGACCCTATTAGTCAATGAAATACATACATACGTAATATATGCACATATAAACACCAACATAATCATAGTCACAACACAATTACCATATATCCTAAGGTTTAGGTTAAGAAAACTTCCCTTTATTCATGCACACCATGCACAACATTGAGAACAACAATTCCCAACACAACCAAGGCATCTGATCCCTCATATCCATTTACTTTACCTTATCTGATCCCTCATATCTAGGTGTTACATTACCTCTCGGGTTTAACACAACTCTCCCCGAGCTCCATTAAATTTCTCTTTCCCAAACCAATTCCCAATACTCTCAAAACATAAAAGGCAAGAACACGAAATTACAATAAGAAAATCATGAAACACCAATAGAAACAAGACACCACAAACAAAGTGGTAAGGCCTTACATCAGACATAAACAAAGCCACAAATAAAGCACAAGAAATCACAAAAGACCAAAAGCACAAGACTGATAACAAACACTATGACTCAATCCCCATGGTTCCCAGTGCTTCCAAAGGAAAGCTTAACCTTGGTGCTCAACCTATAGAATTATCAGATTGTGGTATAGGGGATTATGGTCCAAGTCAATGAGGACATGATTATAGTAATGGTTGGACTACCATAGGTTAGGGAAAGTTGGTATTGCAAGAGGAAACTAAAGTTGAAATTAATGGAACAATTGTAGAAATTAATGTATAGATTTGAAACTGCTCATGACATTTACTAAATCACAAGACTTGAAGCTACTCTACTGATATGTGGAAGTAAATTCACCATCTAGAACAAAAATCATAGAAATGAAAAAGGAAACATCACACATGCACACATATTTATCTGGGGGAAAGCAACTGCTCAAAACTCCTTCCTATTTGTATTGCATTAATAAGAGAATAGAGATGAAATACATATGCTTTCTCAAGCGTGAGAACATCCTGCAAGTGTATAGTCTATCCTTCTACATGACTGACTAAACCTGGCTAACACTTAGACAATTTTCAAGCCCTCTATGCTCCTATTTCCTTGCGTCGTTCCTTGGGGAAATTAACCCTTTAATATTTAGGAAAATTCCCTGTATTGAATTCCTTTAAGTCCTTCCTCTGACTGCATGCACCACCTGTACACAGTGGAATATGCTACAACTTATAGTACATTGCCTTGGAATATCCATCTCAATTGGGTAAATCGAATTCTCTGCGTGCAACAATTATTTTGGGTTTACTGATTAGTTAACTGGTTGATCACTAAGTGTGGTTAAATTTCCACTTCCACAACTTGACCTCCACTAGTTCTTCTGACAGTTATAACTAGTTTAACTGACAATAACTCAAATTAACTAAAATAGATTGCTGCAAATTAGAAATCAATCATAATGAATTTAATTCAAGCTTCCCCAACTCGAATTAACTGAGTTAACTAAGTGACAAGTGCCATGTCACCTCAGTTAACTACCTCCAAGATTTATGCTGAAAAAGAAATTTGAATTTTCTCTAGTCTGACCAAGGCAAAGTCAAACTGAGATTTTATTGTTGCATTTTCAACACTCCCTCTCAACAAGAAAGGGATTATCAACCACCCTTATCCTACACCTGTGGAACTATAACTTCCCTATTGATAAGGCATTTGTCAAAATATCAACATCTTGTTCCTCTCTCAGAATGTACTGCAACAACATAATCCGCCTTTGCACACAATCTCGTAAATGGTGATACTAAATATCAATATGCTTAGATCAATCATGAAAAGAAAAATATTTAGAGAGGTTGATGCAACTATGATTATCATAGTAAATCGCATTTGGATCCATCATCTGACCAAACAATCCAACAAGTATCTTTCTCATCTATATCACCTCACATGTTGTTTGAATTACATCCATATATTTTGTTTCTGCTGAGCTAAGTGCCACAAATATTTTCTTCATGTTGTATCAAGAAACTGCTGCAGACCCAACAATGAAAATTCCACATGATGTACTATTTCGGTCTAATGGAATTCCTGACCAATCTGCATCTATGAAGCCACACAATTTCACTCCCTCTGTCCGTCTATACCATTGTCCAAACTAGGTAGTGCCTCTGAGGTACCGTAGAACATGCTTAAATGCCCTCCATAACAATTTGGTTGGCCTAACCATAGCTTGGCTTAGCTGGTTGAATGTATATCACATATTTGGTCATGTGTTCACAAGGCACATAAGTGAACCCACCAACTGTCGGTAATCAGTAGCATCCACTTCCTCACCTGAAGTGACATCCACTTTCCTCCAGTTGGTCGCTAGAAGAGTCTCCATGGGTTTGCATATGTCCATGTGGAACTTTTGAAGTATCTCGTTGACATACTTTCCCTGAGAGACAAATTGTTCCCCATCACCTTACCATACTTCCAATCCGAAGAACCAGTGCATGAGATCCATGTACTTCACCTTAAACTCTCTTGCAAGGTCCTCCTTGCAATATCTGATCAGCTACTCATCACTAGTCAAAATCAAGTCATCAACATATAAGAAAATAATCAACAATTTACCTTCTACCAAAATATGATAAAGGTTTGCACCCGCTTCACTTTTGGTGAAGCCCAAACCGGTGAGATAGCTGTCGATCCTGGTGTACCAAGCATAGGGTGCTTGCTTGAGACTGTACAACGTTCGCTTGAGTCTGCACACGTGATAATCTTAATCAAAATTCTCGAAGCCTTCTGGTTGCTCGATATACACCTCCTCCTCAATAACTCCATTGAGGAATGTTGTTTTCAAATCCATCTAATGGACCTTCCACCCCATATGTGCAGCTAGAGCAAGGATTGATCTGATAGATGAGTACCTTGCTACAGGATTAAAGGTCTCCTCATAGTCAATCCCCTCAACTGTGACTACCCCTTGGCCACAAATTTGGCCTTGTACTTTTTTATGCTTCTATCTGTTGCATGCTTCACGTTGAAGATCCATCTCGAACCCACAACTGATTTGTTTGCTGATATTGAGACCACTTCCCAAAAAATGTTGTTTTATAGTGGATTCATACTCCTCCATGATTGCATCAACCCAAATAGGTTTCTCTGCTGCTTCCTCGAAAGAGGATGGCTCATCTCTACTAGCTAAGTCATTACATCCATGTAGATAGTGTACTGATCTGGTGACCTTCTCTGCCTACATTGATGGTAATCAAATGGTTTCTACCATGTTCAACTCCAACTCCTTTATTCACATGGTTAGACTCATACGTTGGAAGATCGAGTGAACGAGATAGAAGACCCTGGATCTAGTTCCATCCATTTGGGTTGCATTTTTAGGATTAATGCAAGATTACAAAGCTTGATGGCTATGATAATACAAACAATCATCCAATCATGGATCCACACTTTGTCATCAATGGACGCGACTTCTTGATCATCATACATGTAATATTAACTTATGTGCTGAGCATGGGTATGTCTCCCTTAACAAAGATATCATGATGAAAATGTGCGGTAGGAGATAATGATATAGACCAGTTGTTCTTTATCTGAACTTATCACAAGGTAAAGCACTTTAGTCATCAACCATCGTCTCTAAATTTATGCTTTAGGCGGGAATCTGTTATAGGGCATTTTGTCGCATCTGGTCAATAGGCCTGAAAACCTGATCAATCATCATTCGTGAACATGTTGTCATTATCCCTACATAAATCCCTAAGCATGAGCTTTCCAAATAACTGAGTTTTTGGGTCTAACTGCCAAAAATCAAATATTTTAAGCCCTAGTGCACCCTATCTCTTTAGAGACACATGTTCAGCACTAGGTTGCTCCTTTCTGCACCAACATTGATCAACAATGACTTGCTCCTTGTTGGGGGTGCACAAATTCTAGAAATTCAGGAAAATTAAAAAGAAACCCAAAGCTTCCTCTTCCAAAAACTTATAGGGGTTGTTTTAACCATTTATCTTAGATAAGAAGCTCAAATCCTATTTGATTCTACCTTGGAAATTTCACCTCTTATCCCTTGAGCTCATCCTCCCATCTTAAGTGGATCTTAAACCTAGATTGGTAAATTGATAAGAGTTCATAAACTACCATGCCTCCTATAAATTTACTACCATCTACAACATCAAAGTGGGATGACTGATCATATCCTCATGCTGTTGCCTTGAGTCTAAGAGAGTCATCATCTTCATGCATTAGGGTGACATTGAGTTGTGATTTGTGACAAGGAAGGACAACTCAACTTGGGGAGATCTCTACAAGATCAACTACTATTCTTGGTTGTAAACTCTCTCTTATTCATATTCATACAAAGAGTACATTGTTTTCATATATGTGTTATGTTATGTTTACATTCATATATTTCAATGCCCTCTTGATCCATTGCATAGAGTAATTGGATCATGCTACATAGATGTTGTAGATATCTAGCTTGTGTTGATTGTATGTGCAGGTTCTAATTATAACAATCAGAACTACATTTCGAGCTTACAAGCCGAGAGTAGAGAAAAGCTTGTGATGAATTCGAAGTAAGTCACTTGTGTTGGACGATGCTCCATGGGACGATCATCATCATCATTCCTCCTTGCTAGATTCCTTTGAGGATAATCTTAGTGAACTCTATCGACCCAATATAGTTGAGTTGTCTGCGAATTCCGTATCCATTCACGATGTTGATTCTAAGAAGAACTTGTCAAATAT
>Ga0068628_1000831_pt1 | contig 11962 bp, 4 predicted proteins | sample InSIn2gowninarea_FD_77431 | JGI IMG/M metagenome (GOLD analysis project Ga0068628, IMG submission 77431) | Clean room microbial communities from NASA Spacecraft Assembly Facility at Jet Propulsion Laboratory, Pasadena, California, USA -... ... | reverse complement strand
GGGGGGTTGATCAATGGCGGGGACACGGTGTAATGGGTTATGAGTGTGCGAAGAAATATGGTAGGGTTTTATGGGTGCTTTGGGGTTAAGGCCAAAACGGGTTGCTTTGTCGGGTTTATAAGGTAAATGGGGAAACAAAAGTGGTGGAGAGTAAGCAGGATAGGAGGAGGAGGGTAAAATGACCCACGTGGGGCCCCTTTGAGGACACCACCAAACAGACCAGGCTTCTCTTTGACATTAGAAAGTCAGTGCTGCATAACAGGGCTAACAGTACCATGGTTGGAATTTGTCATTGAGCTACCAAATTAACACACACCATTAATATCACATCTGGATAGACATGTAAAAATACCACAACCATCACTAGGGTATAACTTTTTAATTAGACCTTTTTAAAGTAATGTTTCTAATTACAAAATATATTATTATGTGTTTGAGAAAAAGAGGGGATATTTCATAATTTAAAAATTAAAATGTAAGATATAATTGTATATGATTAAGTAATATTTTATTTAGCTAAACGGGTATGTTGAATGGCTGTCACTGTTGGATATTTAGCTAGTTGTATGCCAATGGTTGCCTAGTTCAAAATTGACTAGGTGAGGTACACTAGTTTATGTTGTTGATTTTATTAGAGATGCCTTCCATGAATGAGAGGAAGCATCCCTTTGGTTTACATGTAATTTTTTACTTTGAAAAATGATATTATGATATTTATTATTCACACGCATTCATCTATATAACATGTCTCACAGGTACAACAAGTTAGCTTAACCAACTATCACCAATGTGATTGAGCATTTGGCTAGTTCTACGCTAGCTAGTGCATAAATCAAATTTTCCTTGAGATGCACTAGCTACATTGATAAGATTAGTAAGTATGTTAGGCATGAATATTGGGAAGCATCCTTAGGATCCTTTGGAAGTTTGCCTCAGAAAAGGATGTGTCTTGCAAAATAAGATGGGAGTTCATATAAACATACATATTCATCTTGCAATCAATCAAATATTATGTTAGTAGGAGGGCCACCAGCATAGTGTATATATAGAAATTGTAAAACATATCTAGAGGATTCAAATAATCTTGAATATGTCTCAAAGGGCCTTCATTTACTAATGAGGTCATTAGAGCTTTTTTTCCCTTTCGCTAGTTTTTCCATGACTTGAGGGACTAGCCTTTAGCTAAGAAACCATGACCTAGGGGGAATTTAAGCTGTCAAAATCACCTATGGATCAGAATCGACCTAGGACATGCCAACTTATAACACTGCTAGATTTTTGTACCCACAAGGTTTCAAAATATTGACCTTCACATGAGGAGTGCCTTAACATAACACCATAGCACCAATTGTTCTATGTCTTATTGGTTGAGGTTCTTGGAGTGTTGATATATTCGTTGGAGTTATATTTTCATTGTCATTTTCTCTAAATAATGTCATGTTAAAAGGAGACTATGCTAGGTACAATTTTAAATTAATTTGACATAGTAAATACACCTCAAACTTGAGAACTAACCATAAAAAAATCATGTTATGTGGTGCAACCCCTTAAGGTGTGTTTATGGAAGAATTTTAACAACAAATAAATAATAATCGAATAGAGTCATGGTTCACTAATGAGTTCAATTTTGGAGTAAGTCAACCACTAAGGTTCTGTTCTTGTTGAGACTTGCTCTACTTATTTGACATGTTATGGTAAAGAGATAACCTTATATGTAAGTCTGAAGCAAATTTTGGTGGATTAAATCCCCCTTGAAACCACTATCCTTTTTGTCAAATGGAGTCATGATTCAATACAACCCACAAGCTAGTGCCAAGAATCCACAAATCAACACCTACTAGGAAACTTGTGACTTAGAAAGGGTTAAGATGTTTGAAGACATACCCATGAAGTGGTCCCATCTATATATATATATATATATATATATATATAGAGAGAGAGAGAGAGAGAGAGAGAGAGAGTTGTCATTGCTTTTAAGTATAGTATTTTATATTCTATAGTATTATGCACTATTCTTTTGAAAAGTCTCAAGAAATTAACAGAAGGGGTTGAGTGACTTTGTATTATTGGTGCTTGGACACCAATGAATACAATTTAGCTTTAGGAAACAAAAACACCAATATTTTAAATGCTTCTCTCTATAGTAGTTTTTCTTCCTTATATTTCCTTTTTTATGATGATTATGTTAAAAGGCATTCCTTTTTTAATAATTTATAAGTTTTTATAGTTGTGTAAGACAAGTGCAAAATACTTTGGGATACATACATGCATTTTGTAAAGAGATTATGTCGTGTTCTCACCCAAAAAATGATTGAATAATAATTTATTCAAACATGTTGTACCCAATCTATGTCCCTATTATATAATTGTTTTCACAATACTTGAGGTTGGGATTTGGATGAATTGCATTTGAATAATTTTTGAACACCCATGTAAAATATGTAAAAGCTAAAATAATACCAAATATAAAAAGAAGAAAAACAATAATCACAAGAATCAAATATTTAACACGTAAACCCGAATACATATTTCGAGTTGCAACTTTTACTATATAAATTTAAATTCAATATAATACAAAAACTAAACAAAAATAATAATCATTTTGTCCAATCATCAATATACATTGTCAAAAAGAAATATATATATATATTCAAAATTTATTTGAAATAATCATCAGAATCTACACAACTTCTATTTGAAGTATGATCCATAAGTCTCCAAATCACTAACAAAATCTTTTGAAATGTGAGAATATTTCATAAATGTCTCTAAATCTTAAAAAATATAAAAACAAGAGTATAGTTATTATTTTTAATGCCATAAATTTTATACGCTAGTACAAATTATAAAATTATTTTTGAACACCCATATACAATATGTAAAAGCTAAAATAATACCAAATATAAAAAGAAGAAAAATAATAATCACAAGAATCAAATATTTAACACGTAAACTCAAATACATATTTTGAGTTGCAACTTTTACTATATAAATTTAAATTCAATATAATACAAAAACTAAATAAAAATTATAATCATTTTGTCCAATCATCAATATCTATTGTCAAAAAGGAAAAAAAAATAATATATATATCTATATATATATATATATAAGCTAGTACAAATTATAAAATTAGTTTTAAATACGAGCGCACCTCCACACACATATATAATTAAAAAATATGATGATGATGATGATGATTAACGTCCACTAAGACCAATATGGTCTGTCAGACCTCGAGAAAAGAAAAAAAAAGAGTCTAATTGTCATTCTTCAAAATCTTGTTTCTGTGATCAAGGAGAAGGGAAAGAAGTGCTCCAAGATCGCTATAGTTGGGCTAGCTTAATAAGTCAAGAAGATTGGAGGTGTGGTTGATGATAGGGAATTGAGAGCGGATGTGGTTAAGAGTCGGGCAATCTAAAAGGAAGTGTTTTTCATCTTCCGCCTTCTTAGTATCACAAATCTGACAGATTTTATCTTCCCAAGGAGTCTTGGGAGTACCATCGTTCGGTCTCACTTCGAAGCTCATGAGAATTGATTCTTATCCTAGCAATGTTCATTTTATTCTTAGTGTTGGTCAACATAAAGAGATGATTATGGTTATCAAGGGTGGGGTTGATCACCTCCTTATAGTATCTTAGCTTCCTTTTACCTTCCAACTCCTTACCATCCCACATCTTGTCCTTAAAATTGGAGGTAATAGTATCTTTGATACTATCCTTGCCTCCCATGATTATCTCCTCCTTAATTTCCCAAAGGTTGAGCCAAGACTGGGCAAGCTTATGCCACCCGCACTTGAAGCGCAAGTGGGGTTTTTGACTAAAGTTAGAAGCAATTTTTGGGAGCCTCTTAGATTCCATGTTGTAAAGATTCTTCTTATACATTAGATATCTAAACATAGCTATACTTTCAATGGGGGACAAGCCCGCTTCAATCAAGACGATAGGATAACGAGTATTTCACTTGATCTTGAGGTTATAGGTTATGAATTGCTTTTGGATTGTCTCAATATTTCTCCACGACTCTCTAGATATACTACAACCCCAAACTTCACATCCGTATAAGATAACAGGGGCGACAAGAGTCTCAAAGAGGAACCTTTTTTTACTCCAAATGTAAAGATCAACCGACTTACAATTGTTTTCAAGCTCATAATAAGCTCTCCAACCTTTAATAACTCTTTTCTCGATGTTATAATTCCAGTTGAGCTGATGAGGAAAGTCAATACCAAATAATTATAAGAAGAAACCTACTCTAGATAATGGTTATCAGAGATGAAACTACTATGGGTGATCTTTTTGGATTTAATGATCATGACTTTAGTCTTGTTCGTATTAATTGTCATACCCATCTTGGAGCAGTAGACATGAAGAGTCTTAAGCTTTTTGTCTAGGTCATCATGGATTTTGGCAAGAAGAACAATATCATCAACATAAAGGAGAATAATAATGATTATGCAACAAGCTCGGTGCCCTTGCAACCCGCAATTTCTAGACATTCCTTTAGCTTATCAATGTAAATACCGAAAAGGGTAGGGGAGAGGGGATACCCTTGCTTAAACCCGATATTGTATTATCTTTAGACCATCCTTTGTTGGTCTTAAGCTTGGCAATGACAATGTCATAGAGGTGGATCACATCGATCCTTAATTCAAAAGGAACCATGATTTCTTCAAGTCTCTCTGAGAGCTTATCTCAAGGGATAATGTCGAAAACTTTTTAAAGTCCACAAAACAACATAAGAGATCAGTTTTACTATTGCGACATTTATCTACAATGATCCTGAGAATGACAATGTGGTCGATAGTCGAGTGTTGTCTCCTAATTTAAATTATATATATATATATATATATAATTTAATTATATTAAAAAATTAAAATTAAAATCATTAAAATATATATATAGTTTTGAAATTCTAATAATTTAAAAATAAGATTGTCTTTAGGAATAATTACATTATTGAGATTTGGTCAATTTTTCGAACCAACTAATGTGGTTCATCCTCACGATAAAAGTGATAAAATCAATCTTCCCAAATGTTCAAATAACAGAGATGCATCTTGGTCCAAAGTTAACCGTTATGAACTAGCATTTAGAAGATGGTTATTATGAATTAGCTATTAGAAATTAGTTGTTAGGAATAAGCAGGAAAAAAAAGACTTATTATTTATTTATTAATTTTTTTTAAATAAAATAAAATAAAGTAAAATAATATTTAATTATAGAAAAAAAAAACTAATAGATGAACTCACTATTGATTAAGAATTAGCTTATAAAAAAAATATTTAATTAATTAACATTATTATTATTTAAAAAATTCATTATTAAATTAAAAATTATTAATTTTAAAAATATTTATATCAAATAATAATAACATAATTTTAATGAAATATATATATATATATAAAATTTTAAAATGATGTAAAGTTATACCAAAGACTAAAGTGATAGATGAAAACTCATTACTTATAAAATTCAATCAAACATTTAAAACACAAAGGAATCCTACTGTGAGCAATCATTAGAAGATTGTAACAATCATTAGAAGATTGTAACCGAAAGAGATATATAAACAAAAACGTTGTAAAATAATATAGCATTCTTAAGCGCCCAATTAGTTCAGAAATAATATACTTTACTCATTGTTAAAGTGGTCGCCTTTATAAAATAATACATTGAAATCAGCAGATCCTGTAAGTTCATTGAATTTGAAACCTGTAATTCTGTATCTGACCTACTAACGAATATTATATTTCCAACTAAAGGTCCACAATCCTTAACTTAACGTCGAATATTATATTTCGAACAAGAAGTCCACAATCCTTAACCTAATGTATTTTAATATTATAAAGTAAGGCATAAATCCTTCAACAATATTTTTTTTAAACAGCAGGCAATTACTGTCATCACATTTGTAACGAGTCAATCACAGCTTTTTGCTTCTATCTCCTTATTTGAGACTTGCTTGATCACCTTTTGTAAAATGTATGTCATTTTGAAGTATTTCAATTAAAAAATTTGCGTAGTTTAATCTGGCGAGAGTTATGGAAATTGAAGTTATATTTAGAGAAAATCCAGTAAGAATTTTTGTAAATCCAAGTTATAATCGTTAAACTTCAAAATTTTAGGTGTTTTAGACATTTTTGATGGTGCTGAATCCATTTCCACCATCAAAAACACGATTCAAATACTGTCTCTACAAAAAAATTTGAAATTATTTTGCCTGGATTCCGGCCACTTTTAGCTGTCAGAGCAATTCCTAGACCTGGTTAGACAACTCCAAAACCAGCATTTTTTTTTCAGAAAAACAAAAAATTAATGAATAAACCAGTAAATTATATAAAGTAGCGTTTTTTTCTTCTGAAAAACAAAAAGTCGATTAAAAACATGTAATGAAAGAAAAAAGTTGTGATGTACAGCATTTTTTTTCTTCTGAAAAACAAGAAGGCAATTAAGAAACCTGCAATGCAGGAAAAAGTAGTGATGTAAAGACTATTGCAATGTGCCCAACAACGACCACAACCTGAGCTACATTTATGCAGATCAGTAAAATAGAGATAATACAGACCTGAGCTACGTTTATGCAGATCAGTAAAATAGAGATAATACAGAGTAAATGCAGCTACTTTTGCAATGTCCATTATATTGAAAGTAAAATGGACTAAAAATTCTGCCAAATATAACCTAAAATAACAAATGGATGTTGCCCCATCGATTCATACATTCACTCGATTGTTCTGTTTCAGCTGCTTCAGAAATGGCGGATCTGAAAATTGCCAAATCGATCAACCAACTGCAATCAACTGAAAGATTGAACACAGATTTACCCTTCACATAATGATGCCGAAACCCTCAAGAACAGAGTACGACGCAAATCAGAGTGTGAGAATGAGTATTAATGGCGAGAGAAGGAAAAAGAGGGCAAAAACAGGGTTAAGAGGAGGGGCTGAGCGCGAAATGGAGTAGAAAGGATAGTAAGGGAATCGTAAACAAGGTGAGAATGGAGCAGGCGGTGGGTAGGGATAACCGTCGGTGTTGGGAAGCGGAGGGCACCCGCTCTGGACAGCACCTGGCGGAGGCGGTGATGCAGCGGGCGGCGGGGACGATGCAGCGGGCGGCGGGGGCGATGCAGGCACTGCAGGGGTACATGGATTCTCGCAGTTATCACAGGTCTCGCATGGGACCGAGGGCGGAGGAGGAGGGGAGGAGTAGATAATCTGCCCATTATTCACGCGTACATTATTTGCCAACAGCCAAAACGCCGAGACGGTTAAGAACATGAGAAGTCTCAGCATTGCCATGATATATCTGAGGGACTCACCAGCTAATTAACTTGACAATGCCTGAATCAAGAAGATCTTCAATTCAGACAAAGGGATACATCTGAGGGACTCCCCAGCTAATTAACTAGACAATGCCTGAATCAAGAAGATCTTCAATTCAGACAAAGGGCAGAAATTATTTATTTATAGTAGAAGGTAGGGTTCAACCAGTCTTAAACTCATTTTAGACCCGTAATCACTTGAGTAATCAAAGGTGTGAACATGCAATTATTTTTAATTTTTGTTGGTTAGGTATTAAATTAAGGCATTGTCTACCAAGTTCATAAAGTCATTTTTATTTATTAATAGGAATCTCATCATTAAAAAAAAATAATATAGTGCTCAAAATTTTATTTATGGTGGAAATTGATTCAACATTATTAAATACTTTGAATCACTACAAATTTATTTATTTGTAAAGTTATTTTTTATGGGAATCTGGTCATTTAAAAAAAATCATAATAATACTTCAATCTTTTTTTTATGGTGGAAATTGATTTAACATCATTAAATACTCTCAATCATTCAAAATCTTAAAGCTTGACAAGTGTAACTTAAATTAAAAAAAAAATATTGGGAGACTTTGTGAAAATAATACATGAATTTCTACCATTTAAAAAAGAAAAATTGATATCATAAATCACTGTTTTTTTTGTAATCTTGGTAGGACTATATCTTTATCATCTTCAATATATCGCTCCCAATCATGAAGTATTCTTGACTTTACATCAAAGAATGCCTTAACAAAACACCTATCCACTATTTATCCAAAACTCCATAAACTATAAAACTACACTTTAAATTAATTATTTTATATTAAATAATTAAAAATATATATATATATATATATATATATATGAGACTTTTTATTGAAATAAATATATGAGATATATGTATGAAATAGATTCAGCACCATCAAAAACGTCTAGGACATTTCAAATTTTGAAGTTTAACAATTATAATTTAGATTTACAAAATTCCTTGCGGATTTTCTCTAAATATAACCAAAATCTCTATAACTTTCCGGGCAACTCTTCTGCCTCATTAAACTACGCAATATGAAAAATATAATAATTTTTTATTTATTTGATTAAATTTGGTAAATACCCAATTCTTTTACTTTAAATGATTTAAAAAGTTACGCTTTGAAAAAGAAATCGTTGTTGACTTAATTTTTCGAGACGTTGTGTGTATATAAGTAATAATTTATTTATTTTTTAATATTTTTAATGGAATTGTTCATTTGCGATAAACGTCTTCGCTGTTGTAAGCTGGAGTGCACTTCTAAATTTTCAACGCAAACAAAGATACCGTGAAAATATATATCCACGTCATCACTGTAGATGTGGTATCCAAAAAAATTTAATTGTTTTTTCGGAGTTGTGTTTAGCGTAATTTTTTGGGATATTTGTTGTCAGAATTTTGTAGGAAAAATTAACGTAAAATTTTGATTTGTTTTATTTGAACTATTTTTTGACTTAATATGGATTTTGTATTTTGAAAAATTTTTAGGGCATTTCGATTGTGCATGGGTTAATCATCAAAATTGTGATTTCAAAAAATTAGTGCAGGATTTTAGAGAATTTAGATCGGAAAAGCTTCCAAGGTTTTTTTTTTTTTTCAGAGGAAAAAAACCATATAGATTATGTTAAGATGATATAAAAGATCATGATTTGCATCAACAAAAGAAACACCTCAAGACAATTCTAATGCAATTTCTCTAGTGATTGTCTTAGACTAGTACTATTTTGCATGGCATAGTTTTTTTTGGCAATGTTTTGTTTATTTCTACTATGAAACCATGGCAAGCTATATGACTTCTTAGACTATAAATGCACATATTTTCCTTTTGTCAAGCCCAACAAGTGAAATGTATGGAACCATCATTGGATTGTTTAGTTAGTATCTTTCCAAGCCTATCTTGTATTCTTTTTTGGTTAAATGTGAAATCATGAGAAGAAGTTATTGTCAGTCTATTAGTTTATGAGTTCCCACACAGTTTTTTGGGACATGAATGTTATTAATGTAAAATCAATTTTCTTGTAATATAAATATTGATATAATTTACAAAAAAAACTCGTTTTTCTTCTCTCCTTTCAATTCTTCATGACCTTAATTAATTTGAACTCCCTCATGAATTCGTACAACTCATTATTGCATTAATATAATAAAATTGGAGCGTAGTCTAACTTATAGATGAAATAGTCTTTTTCACTAAAATGTGGCAATACAATTTCAAGCAAAATTGTGATTTTTTGGTTATTTAAAATACATTTTTAAATGTATAAATAGTTTTGGCACCCTAAAAAAACCCCTCAAGCACTGTAATTCTATAGATTAAACGATTTAAACTCAAATTTTTAAAAAATTATGTTGAATTTTACTTAAAATTAACTAAACTAAATGTCATGTAAAATCCATTTCTTTTATAAATTAGTCCACAACTAATAAAATTAACATTATTGTCAATGTTTTAACTAACCACTTAATAATTATTATTATTTTCTATAAACAAATAATCACTTGTTAGAATCTAATTAATCTACGCTTACTTAGTTAATTAACAATTATAAATTACTCCCATTGATTCAAACAATTATGGATGCGAGAACTCCAGAAGTAAACTATACACAAAGCACTAATCGTAGAAGCCTCAAAACAATAATTTCAACCCTATACGGAAGGGAGAAATTGCAAGAGGTTAGGGTATTCGACATATAAGATCTATGATAGCTAAGAACAAGGTAGATCTCACATTTGTCCAATGAGATCTGTCCTACACAATTACTGATCTATCCTGATGATGAGCCACAGTGGATGGCTCAAAACATCGATTCAAACAATTATGGATGTGAGGATTCCGGAAGTAAACTCTACACAAAGCACTAATCGCAGAAGCCTCAAAACAATAAATAATTTCATTTTAAATGCTTTTACCTACACTTTTTTTACTCACATTGTAAAAAGTTTCAAAACTTCTAATCAATATAGATGGTGAATTATATTCAAGAAATCACCAAAAACAATCACCTCTTGAATTCCGAGATTCACAATTTGCCTCAAACCCTAGCAACCTTGTTGGAAGTGTGGCTTGAACCCAAAGCATACATATGTTCTTCTTGATTATTAGGGACAAAAATAAACCCCGACCTTGCCACCCTATAGTCAACCTATCACTATACTCCAACAATTAACAAATAATTTCATTTTAAATGATTTTACTAACATTTTTTTAATATGTGAAATATCACTATACTCCAATAATTAACGAATAATTTCATTTTAAAAACTTTTACTAACATTTTTTAATATGTGAAATGTTTAAGCACTGCTCCACAATTTATTTTAAAGATTTTCTAATTAAATTGAATATACTTAAAAAAAAAAACCACCCTATCACTATACTCCACCGTTAAGAAATAATTTCATTTTAAATGCTTTTACTAATATATTTTTTAATATGTAAAATGTTTCAAATTTTCCCCACAATTTTTTTTTAGGAATTTCTAATCAAATCAAATAAATTTAAGAAAGAAAGCCTTTTTCAACCTCTGCATATTCATAATGTTTATTGTTTAAAAAATGCACATGTATTTTTGGATGTACATTGCTTCTAATAAAAATATATGAACTCTTACAATCTAACAGGGAGTAGTTTTCCAAAAAAAATGGACTCTTACAATCAATGGGGAGTAGTTTTTGTGACTTTAGGTAGGTAAGTCTATAATCCTCTATGGTATATCTTGTGTGGAGATTCAATCAGAGCCTAATCTATTTAAATGCCAAGGAAAAACAAAATTCTGAAACATGCATGCAATTGTAAAAGATGAAGAAATATATTTCTTATTACAATAAAAGATAGTGCCATTTTTGTGCACTCACACATAATCCCCTTTTATTCCTTCTTTCCCCAAATATTATAAAGCAACCATGTCTGTTTATGAAAAACAATCATATAGTCAATTTTATTAAATATTTTAGTCCATGTTACATATTTATAGCGATAAAAAATTAATTTTGATAAACATATATAATTAATATTTTCTTCCTTCTGCTTTCACACTCGTAATACAACATGAAGACTCTTAAAATATTACATTCGAAATATTAAAATGCAACATAAACTAGTGAAAGTAACTATATTTTATTTTAAACTACTTAATGTTTCTAAATAATATATTGCGTTTGTGTAACTTAATTTATTATTGTATATACATTATTATGGAAAATTGTTAACTTTAATTTATTATTGTATATACATTATTATGGAAAATTGTTAACTTTTTAACCTCAATCAAATTTTGTTAATATATTAGATTCCAAGATTTTATTCTACATGTGATCAAGGTTTGAAAATAATTTTATTGGTTATCAAGGTTAAAAATAAATGTCCAGCATATTAAGAGTTGGTGTGATGTGATCCAGATGAATGGTTTTACACCATAACAAACAAACAAAAAATATCAAACTTTTACAAGATATATGTTAAATAATTATTTTTTAATTATTTTTATATGTAATAATTATTTTTTAATTATTTGTGTGTGTAGGTTTCCACGTATCACAATCACCACGATTAATGTTTTTGGATGTATGTGTTTAAAAAAATGCAACAAAATAATTAGAAAAAGTTTTCGAGAT
>Ga0068628_1000830_pt1 | contig 11962 bp, 6 predicted proteins | sample InSIn2gowninarea_FD_77431 | JGI IMG/M metagenome (GOLD analysis project Ga0068628, IMG submission 77431) | Clean room microbial communities from NASA Spacecraft Assembly Facility at Jet Propulsion Laboratory, Pasadena, California, USA -... ... | reverse complement strand
TGACTACTCCAATGGAACAAAACTTAAAGCTCACATCCATTGAAGGAAAAGAATTTGAGGATGCAACAAAGTATAGATAGCTTGTAGGAAGTCTCAACTACCTAACTACTACCAGACCAAACATTTCGTTTGCTGTTGGAATCCTCTCCAGGTTTATGCAAAAGCCTTGTGAGGGAAATTGGTCTGCTACAAAAAGAGTTCCAAAGTACTTGAAGGGAACTCAAGACTTTGGAATCAAGTATACATAGGTGGGCGACTTCAGCTTAATTAGATACTTTGATTCAGACTTTGATGGAGACAAAGAAACCGGGGTATCTACTTCGAGTTATGCTATGCGTCTTGGATCAGGAGTTGTCTCCTAGAGATCACACAAAACAATCAGTTCCAGCAAATTCCATAATAGAGGAAGAATATGTGGCAGCAGCTGAGGCAACAAAAGAAATTGTGTGGCTCAGCAAAATTCTTGAAGATTTGCAGGTAAAACAAGTACAATTGACTCCACTCATGATTGACAATACCTTGGCAATAAAGTTGGCCAAGAACCCAAAGGTCCATGATCGAACGAAGCACATCAATACAAAATATCATCTGATTCGACGTCATGTTGAGGCCAAAACAATCCATCTTCACTAAAGCGCTTGGAAGAGAAAAGCTTGAAAGATTCAGAATGATGCTTAGACTCACCAACATCCCTTTAGATTAAGGGGGGGAATGTTGACACCTAATCATAGGGATTGGGTGAACAACTATAATTAGTGTAAATAAATAATAGAGGAAATGGAGAGTAATCGGGAGATGAACTGAACAGTCACTCGCTCTTGTATATAATAATAAACAACCTGAATGAATAATACGATTACATTTGAGGAGTTACCTCCTGGTCTGACAAAAGAAACCCTCAAACTAGAGGTCAATATTTATTTTGATATTAAATATGGATATTTGAGTGGACCAAACGATATGGAGTTAGTTGACAATAGCTCAAGACTACCTCAATTTGAAAGATAAAGTCCACAATGTGGATAGCTAATGCAATTTGAAGTCAACATTGAATTGGGACCAACATTCAACTAGCCAAATGGAAATGTGGAAAAGCATCCATTGAGTTTCCCTATTAGATTTCCCTTGAAAAAAATAACTCCCCTTTCTATATACGTAATGTTATGATTTCTCTTTTAATTCAAATGCATCTAGAATTAGAGATGAATGATTTTACCCTCTTTATTTGTACAATATAATTTATTAAATCCTTTTAATCAATTTGTTGTTTAATCTTCGCAAACTCACAATATCCCTCACTATTATTGGGTATTAGGGTTACCTTACCTAGAGTGATAGAGTTAATAGATGAATTTCACAGTTAATTGAATCCACATGGGAAAGAAGACATAATCATGTTTTTTCACTTAGAACCTTATAAACCCATTATTACTAGCTTGTGATGATTTGGCTACTATTCTACTATTGGGATTTGGGTACCTTTAGATTCAATAACTGAATTTTATGAGCTAAGGTTGGAATGCTTTAAGCCTAGTTGAAACTCGTTACAATGATTTTGGAGATTTTGATTTGCATAAATAAACTATGCAATTAGGGTAGGGTTGGTCTCATTCACATGGTTTAAACAGTTATATTATGCACCCTCATCTTGCTTTGTTATTAAATGAGGGAGAAGTCAATTTTCCACCTATCCTTTAATTAGTTGGTTGCATGAACAAATGAGTCAATGTTGATCACCCAGTGCAAGGGTAATGGATTGGTTCAACTACCAAATTCTAATAGTTAAATATTTGAATCCTTTGCTTCTATTTTTTGCTTTGATGTATAAAAAAGTATACATTACTCAAGGTTATCAATGTAGTATTTATTGATACAATATCATTACCTTAGCAAGTAGCTACATCGTTATATGTGAAAATAAAAGTTGGCCACCTAAAATAACTCATTGGTGGTCCACAAAGAGGTATATTTCCGTTCGTGTTAGGGCTTGGACCATTATCGCGATGAGCACTTAGCTAATGAAAAGAACTTTAATTTCATGGTCCAAACCAAAGGATAATTTCATCCTAGAGCAATATCCACCAATAAGAAAGTATCCCTATCTAGTCATCATTGAGATTACTAGAGAAACACTCATATTGTTTTTATAATGCCTAGTCATTAGCTCCATACCTAAATCCTAGAATACTTGCCTCCATTACAACCAAATTTTTAACTCTACAATGACATTAATTTATTTAATAAAATAAAGTTTAAATTGCAAGAATTAATGAATAAAAACATTTCATATGTAAACCCTTTTATTGAAAATTAAAATGAATTTATCTTTATTATTTTAATTAACTCCTTTCAGTATTATTATTATTATTTTCTATTCCAGAGGAACCCAACAGCCTATTTGATACGTAGTAAACCTCTGGGGGTCTATGGCATGTCCTCCCCTCCATAAACTGGATCACAACAGGGGAGATTTGAACCTTGGATCTCTTAGTTTTCACATTACTTCGATCACCAATTGAACTGCCCCCTTTGGGACTTTTCATTATCATTACCATTATTATTATTATTATTAAAGATTAAACATTATTATTTTCTGTTTAAAGTATACATGTATTTAAATCATCATAATCACAATAATGGGACATATTTCATATGAAACCCTCTTGATGCTAGTAAATACATATGTGGTGGTGGTCTAATTGTAAATGAGGGAAGGGTTTCTTATAATGATAAGGGTTTGATTCTTAAGACACTGTGACCTACATCTTATTTGAGATTTTAGGAGTCTTTAGATTGATATCCAGTAAAAGTGTCATTTCATTAACTCTATTTTTAATGAGTAGATTTTTATGATGAAATAGTGGAGTGAGGTTTGGGGAAAATAATTCTTCATATAAAAAGTGTTATTTGGAAAATAAAAAGAAGATAGATGTGAATTAGATTATTTCTTTTTTTCCAAATAAACAAACCATAATTTTTATTATATAAATAGGGAATAAAAATTACATTTTGTAGACACACTTGGTGTGTATGTAGCTTGGGATATTACATGTCTGATACAAAACATTCATTTGTCGTTGGAGGAGTAGGGAATGGAACCCCATTGTCAAAACCCTTGGCCTTGAGTAAAGAAATACAAAAAAAAACCCAAGGCATGCAGGCCCATCTAGCATAAGATTTGGTGCACAAGACACAAACTACTAAAAATCAAGATCTAAAACAAATATGGTGTGCAAGCCCTCCAAGGTCCCAAGTAGGAAGTGAGAAAGAAGAAAAAAATTGCAATTCGCCGACACATAGCAAGATTGCAGGGAGCGAGAAAGAAGAAAAAAATTGCAATTCGCTGACACACAACGAGACTGCAAATAAAGTAAAACTAGGTCTGAGACTCACACTGAGAGGCCACAATAGCCCCATGTAGCAGACCACAAACCCAGAAGGAAACTGTGCACAAGCTTTGCTGGGATATGGTGTAAAAATCCACAAAAAGAGGTAAAAACCCTACCTCCTCAACTCTTTACAGAGGTGGATGGTGCAGCAAAATTTGGTGATAGACCACGACCCCATTTGACTATGCACAAGACCCACAAACCGTAAATACCTACAAAGAAAAATCTCTGTAATGACAAAGGTAAAAGGCAAAAAAGAATCTTAAAGCCCAATAAAAACCCCCGTGAATCCTTGCAAGAGGAGTGTAGATGCCCAGAGCAAATAGAATGGCAATGGGGAAAGCTGTGAGTGACATAAATCCAATAGAAAACAAACATAACCACTACAAGTAAGGCCATTCCATGTTTAGGCTTCCAATACAGCAAGTAAAGGCATGAAATAGAGTTCATAAGGCTCCATCCCCTCAAAACTCCACCCAAATCGAACCTATAGAGGAATAAAATCACAATGGAGAGGGAGTAGAGGGACGAAATAGGTGCAAAGTAGCTAAGGTTAGTTTCTCGCCCCCGCTCCCCCCTAATTATATTAGTTTAATTTAAATAATTGTTCTATTTTGAACATATCTTTTCCACCTCCTCTTATAAAGTATATTTCCATTGTCTAAAAGCAAAAATGCAAATAAGTAAGACTTAGCTATAGAAGAGACTCCATTAAGAATTCAAAAGATAAAAATAAACCATATGCAAATCTATCCATTTATGATTAAAATGTATATATCTTAATTTATATCGATTTATATGTATATAATATTTCTCTCTCTTGTTTAATAATACAAATATTTATAGCTTCAACCCTATGTTCTAGGGTGCACTATATTTCTCTCATGTAAAAATATGGAAAAAAACACAATTATATGAAAAAATCAAATTTATAAAATTTAAAAGAATAAATTCGCATACAAATTTGTTAAAGAAATTCTTTATTAATTTATTTAGATATTTCTATTTTCTTTTAAATACTAAACCTAATATTTTTTCCCTTTCATTTTAATTTATATTATAATACTTTTCTCTCCTCAAATTAAAGTCAAAATTCTAATAATCCGAAATCTAAAAATAGATAAGCATCTCTTTTTATTTATTTATATTCAATAGGATATTGAATTAAAATATATATGGTTACCTCCCTAAGTCAAAATTCTAGTATTCAAAGGATAAGTATTTAAAATTTTAATATTTAAATTTCTAACATTCAAAAATGTATAAGCATTTTTAAATTTTTAAGATATATATTCAAAAAATTGTTAAAAAGAAAATAAAAAGACTACATAAATGTTATGTTATTTTATTTGAATACATATCTCTCGCATTGCACTTGCACTTTTCTTTTCTAAGTGGAGAAACAAAGAACCAATATGGAATGAATCCTCAATCAAAAGTCACATTTCAATAATAAAAATAAACAAAAAATTATTCTTTTAATTCAAAATTAAAATGAATATATACCCCTTTAAATTTTTAAAATTAAAAATAAGATTTCATTACTTTTTAGTCTTATTTAAAATTAAAAATATGATTTCATTAATTTTTTTTAGTGTTATACATGTGTTACACATGCAAAAGCTAGTTGCAGAGTGAATCTAGCTTCAATAGATAAACACTGCTTACGTGTATAAGTTGGACGGGCCAATCACCTTTTCTTCAGGTCACGAGATGGATGAACATTGATCAAATATACTCGAGGCTTTTGGAAAATTAAATTTAAAAATTCAAAAGGCAAATTTTAATAATTATCATAGATTTATATTACTTTAGGAATATGTGTTTGCTAGAATATTTATATAATTTAGCAAGCATGGAATATTTATAATTTATATAAATTTTAAAAAGTAAAATTGAAGTGGGTTCTTCGTCTTCCAAAGAAAAGATTTTCATACATTAATTTAATATCTATGTTAATTTATTAATCTATGATTTTAAAATTAGAATATTATTACACTGTTATTAAGTTTTTTTTTTTTTCCTTTTATTAAAATCAACATTTATATACTAAAACACATTTTATTTTTTAAATACAAAGAATATATATATATATATATATATATATGTTTTTTTAATATTTAAAATTGAAAATTAAATATCATGTAATTAAAAGATGTTTTTTTTAAGCTTTTTTTTAGTTAATATCATAGGGTTATATTATTAAATAGTCTATCTGAGTACAACTGGTGTCTAATTTGGCTCAAATGACAGAGAAAAATAGTCTAATCTGGCTCAAACGACAGAGAAAAATACACGGCAACAATACCTCTATATCTGGAAACAGTGATTCAAAGTATGGTACATATTTTTAAAATCATAAGTTTAAGTCGTTTAATTTGCAAAATATCGAGCCTTTCATGGTTTTTTCAAGGTGTTGAATTTATTTATGCATTTATAAAAGTGTATTTTAAACAGCAAAAAATCTCAATCTCCAATTTGTAATGTCATATTCTAATTAAAAAATCATTTTGTCTATTAATTAAGCTACACCATTAAATATTTTTACATTCCTTCCAAAAATAAAATAAAGTAGAAAAATATAAATAAACATGGATTAATTCCCTAAGACCCTCAACAAAAACAAACTCTTCACGTAATTGTATAAGACACTCAACATAACATAAGATAGTTAAACTCAAAAATATTTATAAAAACATACTTAATTTATTTCATATATATATATAATGTCTTATTGAATAATGTATAACGTAACATTTCCATTATATAAATTTATTTTATTTTATTTTATTATTTTAACATTAAAGATAAAGTTATGTTTTTATAAATAGAGTTAAGATGTTATAATTTCTTTTTCATTTAGTTGTTAACTTTTTGGTGTTAGTTTAAAAAAAATTGAAAAATATAATGGGAAGATATAAGATTTTAAAATTATGACAAATAATTTAAATAGTTGATTAATGTTCATAAACTTAATATCATTGAAATTAAATTTTATTTTTTTATAACTAAGTGAATTTTTTTAATCTTATTTTTTTATTCTATATATTTTTTAATTAAATCTCATATATAAAACTTTTTCTTAAACATAAATTCTTTAAGCCTATTTCAAGATTATAAAAACTCTATTTTAAAATGAAGAAAAAAAATCAAATTAACAAATATCAAAATAAATAAATAATAATTTATTTTATTTATACTTATTTTTAACATCTAAAATAAAAAATTTAATTTTTTTACCTTTTAATTTATACACATGTCACACATGCCCCCTTCTAAAAGAAAGTGAAAAATATAAACAATTAATTTCCATAACACATAACAAAAGTCAAGCTCAAAATTTTTTGACTCAATTGTATGAGATACTCAACACAAGATAATCAAACTTAAAATTGTTTATGAAAAAATACTTTAATATATTTGAATTTTTTTATACTGTTAATTTTTTGGGGTGTGTTAAATTCACATGGAATGTAAACAACGAATGCAAATGATAAACATTAAATTGCATATATTATTGACATGGTATACATTTATAGTACATTGATGTGACCCTTGGATTCATATGCTAGGTGGTCTCTTGGACTCCTGGGGTTGTTCACATTCCACACCAACCCATAGAGGATTAAGTGTCCAACATTCCTCCCCTTAATTCAAAGGGGTATGTACAAGTCCAAGAACAAAGATGTAATACAAAATGTGCAAAAATATGGATGGCAACACTAGGGTAAATGTGCTCTCTGAAATGTTGGTATGAGGGGGTGGTTTAAGGATGACCACCAACACTGGAATGCTTAGTGTGGTTCCTGGAACTCTTCCCAGTCTAGAAAGAAGTTGAATTCTTCTGCAAGAGGAAGTGTCCCTATGCTTTGGAGAGGGAGACCTTCAAACTGAAACAGAGAGGTCTACAATCTGCGATGGTTTAAGGATGACCACCAACTTTGGAATGCTTAATGCAATTCCTGGAACTCTTCCAAAACTGGGAAGAAGCTGAAGTCTTCTGCAAGAGGAAGTGTCCCCAATTCTTTGAAGGGAAGTCTTAACCCCACATAGATGGTTTAAGGCTGACCAACAACTGAAGGCATGCACAGGGGCATCTCTGTCTCTGGCTACGACACTAAATTTGGTATGGGAGGTTGTGGCTCAGGCTCGCTTGATGTGGCTTTGAAGCTTGTATATGACCATCACTTCCCCCCCATCAGATACAAGGTGAGAATATGGATAAAACTCAATTGCAAGACTATTCAATACTCTAGAACAAGTTCTAAAATATGACTGAAATATCTTCTTGGTTATTGAAGCGCATTGCCAAGAAGCGATCCATCCAAGATGAATCTTTGTTCTTGCAGGAGGCTTGTTTTTGAAACCTTTGTGTGAAGAATGAGTACACTGACCACAATGCTTGCATGGATGAAGATCAAAATAATGATCTTTCACATGGCCAACCCAATCATAGTGTTGGCATTTAACAACTTTTGGTTGTTGTGGAAGTGGAGCAAGATCTGAAAGAGGTGAAGATAAACCATCATGAAGAAACCCAACACTTTGAATTTGAATGGGCTTGGAATAGTTTGGAATATGAAAGGATGCCTCCTTATCATATCCAAGACCTGTTCTATGCTTGTTGTTGAAAATATCTTCCCAAGGTCGGATGATTGGCTTGGGAAGTGCAGGCTAAATTTCTACTTCTGTATGAAATTCTATTGCTTCATTGGATACTGGATCTGAATCAATCTTAATCTTACTAATTTCATCACTTGTTGGTTGTTGATTGTCCTTGAACAAAGGATTGTTTTGGGCAGAAAACAAATTTGAGTGACAAATCTGCTGAAGTTACTCTTGTTGTAGCTGTGATTCAAGCTGCAAAAAATCATTTTGTCTTGTGCATTTTTCAGACAAGTCTGAATGTCAAAAAGAGTTTCCTTGTTGATTTTTATTGTATCATGAACAATAGAATGTAACAGAGTTTTCATGAACTATAATACTTCAACAATTCAAGCCATTTTCTCCATTGTTAAAATTACTCTTTTTTTTTAATTGATCAAAACTATGACCCAATGACAAAAAGTAACACCAAGTCACAGTAGCAATGTCCTCTATAAATGTGCACCAAACAACCAATGTGAAATATATCTATTCAATTTACATACCAGGGCTTCAACAGATGGATTTAATGCTCCAACGAGTGAGAAACAATGGTTGTAATGCATTCACAATCCACTCACATCATAAATATCTCGACTAGATCCTTCCTCTAGAATTTCTTGCTTAAAATATCCCCTTGCTATTAGAAACATGGCTCATGAAAATGACACCATGAAAACTTGCATCAGGATTGAATGAAGAATTCCCCTTTTAGTTTATCTGCTTGAGTGAAGGTGTAGCAAGCAATAACAAGTGTTTTAGCATTCAAAAAATGAAGAAAACAAAAATGAGATTGTTGAATGTAATGTTATTTTGTTAAATAATGGGGACTGTTGCAAATGATAAAATTAATACTTTGACAAGGCACTAGCTTGAATGCCTTTTCTAAGAAATCACATAGCGGAGTTCTCTTCAAGCAAAGATCTCTACAAGAACTGTGTGTATTGCATCCTTGGAAGCATCACTGAGGCCCTGGAGGAGGCTGCTAAGAATGAGACGAGTTGATAGGCATGATTGAAAAACTAACCTCTTAGCTTAAATCTGTGTGTAGACTCCATGAGTTTCTCGACAGAGATTAGCACCAGCTCTAATATAGAACACCAATTAGGAAGAGCAAGTCATTTGTTTTGTATTAAAATGTGTCCTATTTCAACACATAGAGACCACGCTTTCACTACACCATTAGAGACCAATAGTTACGCATGGACTCAACACTCCATTCATATACCCACTTTGTCTGTCTGTAGTTGCTCTACTGCTTGGGGTGTTATTGCTGCTGGTACTCATGGTCTGCGTTTTCTGTAGAATTGTGTCTCTTCCTAGGCTTATTTCCAGCCCGAGATCACATCCGATCGTGGGTTATTTATTTGCATTTTCCAAGAATGGATGCCACCTACTTTAATGGTATGTTTAATGGTCACAGAATCCCCCATGTAGACCATTCCGGTTGAGCGACTAGGAGAGCTTCAGACAATTGTGACGGCGGATCTTGAGAATATTAAGTATATATTAAAGACCCAATTCGAAAATTATCCAAAGGGAAAGCCCTTTACCACCATTCTGCATGATCTGCTTGGTAAGAGTCTTAGTAGTGGTGCATAAGAAGAAGCGGGTTGATTACCTCTAAAATTTGAATGACAAGTTAAGAACAAGAATGTACAATCTTAGAACTGAATAGAATGAAATATTGGAAGCCTAAAACTACTCCTCAATTTAATCTTTGTTGAACCTATTCATCTTTCAACCATTCAAGAACGAGAGTCATTTAAGTCACTGCATAAATTTCAGGGATGCAGAGGTGGAGGTAGATTCTTCTTCAGGTCTGTGCAGAAACATATATGACAGGATGGATGAGTGCATTTAAGAAAGATGGTGTAAATGTGAAGGGAAATTTTGTCAAAGCTGCTACAGAACTGGGAAAAAATCACAACAAGAATATAGTTGACAAGAGGTAATATGTAGGAGTTGATGTGTTTGCAATGTTTGAAGCACGGAGTATGGAATCGCCTCCGGTGGGATTGGGAGCATGTAATGTAACTGGAATTTTAGCATGACAAAGGCAGGGGATTGGAGGGTGGTATTGAGGGACTCGGTGGAGAGGATAATTCAGCATAACTAAGGTTTATGGTATGAATTATTGACTACGGAGTAGATGCAGAGCATTATTAATGGCTAGCGTTATTAATTGTGGAGAAGGAGTATTTAATGGCTAGCGTATGGAGGTCGAGTATTGCAGTGTATAGAGGCCGAGTCGGTATATTACATATGGACCTGGTGATGGAGGGTTCAACGTAAGTATGGACTGAGGGACATCCCAACAGAGAATGAAGAAAATCTTAGCGTTATGACTGAAACTTCATCATAGAAAAGCATCCAACTAATCTATTCATATAAACCATCGAATGAACCATTGCATATGAACTAGTGTACTATAAATGAATCAATGCACAAAACTTCAAAGTTCAACCATACATAACTTAGTGTTGAATGCAGAACGAAAAGCACATATAATAAAATCCACAACTCAAAATTGAATGCACAACCATACCATTAATGCAATTCGAAATGCATACCATTACAGTCTTAGAAAATGGATGTTAGCACACATCCTCTACAAGTCACGACTTACTCGGCAGCCAGCAAGTGGTCAAATCAGTAACATTGAGATAGAGAAGGCCAGATTTACACAGGCCACAAAAGCAAGTGGCTAACAAGAGATTGAGTGGGTTATGAACATAATAGCTCTGATACCATGTTAAACTCACATGGAATGTCAACAATGAATGTGAATGATAAACATTAAATCGCGTATATTATTGACATGATATACATTTATAGTAAATTGATGTGACCCTTGGATTCATATTCCAAGTGATCTCTTGGACTCTGGTGGCTGTTCACATTCCACACCAACCCATAGAGGATTAGGTGTCCAACAGGGTGAATTTTATTAATTGCAAAAACATGGAAGTACATAGAGGATTACAATAAGTCAATATGGTCTCTCGCATAAGAGACATATAAGAAATAAAAAAGATATATAAATCAAACTAATACAAAGATATTTACCTAATTGGCCTCATACAAAAACAACTACAAAATTGCATTCAAAAATTAGAACCATATCAATGTCAAGCTAAAGTGTAAAAATTTTCTCCACCACTGAAGTAGGAATTATTGGATGCCAAAGGTCTTATTGCTACTGGGGGGATGCTAAGGTGATGTTCAATCCTCTCCAACCTATGATCAAAATCCCTCATATACTTCTATAAGTGATTCAAAGATTGAAGAATGTCTAACTAAGACTCATGACAATCCATTAGAGTTTTCCCTAGAGGGAATTTCATTTTCCAGTACAGATCCACCATTTGCATGTATTGATTAAATCAATTCCGCTTATGTATAGTGTCAGGGATCCAATCAAACTACTCAATAAGGACTTCCATATCTGATAGGGAAGTTCTCTGAAAAGAGGCTTACCCCTTAAACCTAGCTAGTTCTTCATGTACATGGATCAAAGTGCGCTCTTGATAACATGTTGCAAAATCTTCAATTCAGTAATGTAAGTGAGTTTTTCCTCTACGGGCCTACTCTTGATAATAAGTGGCCCCTCTTCTGACTCCATCCCTCTATCATGGCATGGTGACACTAACACCTAAATACCTAAAGTTAAACCATGTTCTTCCTTAGCCAAGTGAAACATGCCCCATGAAATGCTGCCTCAAATTGATATAGAAAAATGTTAAGAGGTGGATGAAACAATGACTTACCTGAATGGATACCTTGCCAACTAGGTCTAAGAGTGTAGATACAACAAAAGCACACAATTCCCAACTAGCTTTCAGACATCAAACATTAGAATGAAAAGAATGCCTCCTAATAGACATAACATTAACTGAAACACTTCCTAGGGAAAAGACAGACACAAG
>Ga0068628_1000828_pt1 | contig 11964 bp, 9 predicted proteins | sample InSIn2gowninarea_FD_77431 | JGI IMG/M metagenome (GOLD analysis project Ga0068628, IMG submission 77431) | Clean room microbial communities from NASA Spacecraft Assembly Facility at Jet Propulsion Laboratory, Pasadena, California, USA -... ... | reverse complement strand
CTATGAGTGTGAAGACGAGTGGTCACTCATATAATTCTACCCATATATTTAGCTAGCATGTTCACAAAACATCATTGTATTCTAGGAAAGCAGTAACAAAAGCAAGGAACTATGGTGTTTGAAAGATTCAATGAAAAAAGGGAAAGTTATCAAGAGGTTGGGGATTTTTTCTCCTAGCAAGTTGGTGAATGACACTCCTGGTGCCTTGGTTACTTTGGCTAGTTAGGATGATTTTTCAAACAATAGCTAACTTATGTTAATAAATAATCAGAAAAGAAATTGAAAGCTATGGCTATCAGTAGGAATACTAATTCAATGATGCAATGTAATAGTCATGTAGCTCATCAAATGCAACTCCGATAACTATGATAATTGAACCAAAGTATATCCAAAATAATCAAACCAAAATATATCCAATCAAATCAATATATGCTAATCAAATCTAAGTATGTCTAATCAATTTATACTTTGATAACTAGTGTCTAGTCAAAGTTTTAAATAACTAGGAACTAGTAACTAGTAACTAGTAACTAATGACTAGTAACTAGTAACTTGTATTTAGTATCTAACTCATATTCATATTAACTATAATATTTACTCAAATACTTCAAGAAATGACTAATTTATGATCCTTAAACACATTTAGACTCAACAAGTGATGTATTTCTTTAATGCAAAATTTAAATGTATGAATATTGTTATGCAATATTGAAAAAATATGACTACTATGATAATTTATCTACACTAAATAAGTAGTTGATCAAATCATATTAGTATAGCATGAATAGATATAAAAAATGAGTAAATATTCATGAAATTATTAAGAAAGAACATCTAGGAACAACAATTCAAAACTAGCTTTTAAAGCTTATCTACATGATGTCCAAGAAGCTAGTTTTATAATTTGTTTCAAATCTGAATTTATAGGATGTAAGTAGTGAATATAAACATGGAAAATATGATGAAAAACAACATGAAACAAGTATTTACTAGGATAATGTACAACACTAACATGGTGTACTAGCTCAGGCTATGTGGGGCCTCCGTAGCTCAAGCGCGCACACTTAAAAATGGAAGATGAAACTTCAAAATAACTTCATAAATTGTTTAAAATAGCTAATAATAGCTATGTAATCCAAGTTCAAGCTCTCAAGTTGAAATCTGAGTTTTCAAACTAATAACATGCTTTGGCAAGCTAAGTTTACTTGCCTTTATAAGAGAAAAAATAACAAAATATCCACAAATCTTGTTCTAAATTAATTACAAGTTATTCTAAGACTGAAATTTGATCCAATCGACCTTGTTGGTCACTCGAATCATGGGTCTAGTCTTTAAAAATCATATCTAGGTGCTTTTAGCAAATCGTGCTACACTTTAGTTGTTAAAGTTCCCATGTTGTCCATGCGTTGACCAGGGGTCTCAGATTTGTTTCACGACAAGAAAGTAAGAGACTCACCATCTCGGTATACTCATGATCAAAACCCATGTTCTAAGTTTCACCTAGACCACTTGCAAATATAACATCACATAATGATTTATAAAATCTATTAAAATATGTAATTTTCTTTCAAAATGAAATTAACTACATGAAATTTTAAAAATAAAAAATTCAATTAAAATACCTTAGGAAAGCTTTAATATAGGAAAAATATGGGAAAATGTCATAATAAATGATGAAAATAGGTGTTTTAAATGGTTAAAAAGTCAAAAGCCATAAATTTTTTTTTGACCAAAAAGAGGACCGACATATTTCTTTAACAAAGTCTAATGTGATGCCTTTTTAAGGAAATTTGTTATACAAGGATCATAGGATATAACCATTGAACCCCCACTCCTTATAGCTTTTCTAACCTCTTTGTCTCTAATGAATATTAAACCTTGTAATGTCATTGATGAATCTACTTCATTATTTTTTGTGATCCCTAGACCCTAGGCAAGATCCCTTTTTTTCCCTCTAATTCATAAGTTGTTAAATTTTAGGATTAATTTTAAAATATGTGCACCATGCTTGGGGGTGCTTCGTGTGATTTGGGATTCATGGTGTTTTGATTTCCCTTATCTGTATCATGATGGACATTTGTATTGGTTATATCTTATGGATTGTTATGCCTTCACTTGATGCATTTGTGGCATGCTTCCTTAGGAGGTTAGAGACCTATGAGGTGCCCACATGGAGAGATTAGTTACTTACTTGGAAAGATGACCCACTAGGAGGAGGAGTCTAAAACATCTAAGAGGATGGTATTGAGCCTTAAGTGGAAGTGGAATAGTTATTTTGTCGCATGGGGGTTTGTACATGACTTGAGGAAGCCTTTCTTGAAGAGTTGCCATGTAGGCGTGGCGGACCCAAATGTACACATGAATTAGTAGGGAACATTGGAGCATTGGATGTATTTAGAGGAAAGCATTGATCATGTCTTGTCAAGATTCAACTTAGTACCCTCTATTAGTGGATATGCATATCTTGGAGCTTTATATATGTCAGTTGTAGTTGGAGGATTTCACATATGGACCTATATGATGTTTGGTTAGGATGATTCTTGCAGACATGGTCCAATTTATTATTTTTTAACTCACCACCTTTCATATAAATAAAGACAGGAGAGAGTATTTTCATCCTACATATTGATCACATACTTGTGTTGGAGATGTGAGAATTAGAGTGAACCTGTCTCTCCCGTTGTACTTTTCCTCCTTTATCGTGATGCTAGGGTTATTGAAGAGATTATATTAGAAGCCTAGGGTTAGGGGCTTCCCTAATAATAAAATGGAAACTAAGGTTTGAGAGAAACACTAAAGGAGAAAAACCACCACTTTTTCTTACAATTCTTGTGAGAGATTAAGGCTAGGGTTTTGTGGCATTTGGAAACCCTAATAGTACTTAGAGTGTTTGATGTGGAAAAGATAATGGAAGACTATACTATCTTATCATTTTCACTTTTGGGATGCACATATAGGTGTAAAAGAGGACTTGTGTTTCTTATGTTAGTTTGTTATTGATCTTTGGTGGGGTTTGATATTTTGAGGAATGCCATAGTTAGGATTTGGATAGATTAAGATGTACTAACTTGTATTAAGCTGTTAGAATGTTCTTGTACTTCATATTATTATAATATGAAATGTTTGAACTATCCAAACTTTGTGTACTTGTAGCTATGAGACTGATATTATGCTATTTTGATGATTGAGTAGTTTCTATTGCTAGTTATGCATGTTCATTTGAAATAACATTGCATATATTTTGTTATGTGACTTAAAAAATATCGAGAAGCTATGGAGCACATTTAATACTATAATAAATCTATTGTTATAAGTTATTTTCAAATATTACATGTGCTTCTATTGATTTCCATAAGGATAGTAAACATCGTTCCTTGCTTTTGTTACTGCTTTCCTAGAATACAATGATGTTTTGTGAACATGCTAGCTAAATATATGGGTAGAATTATATGAGTGACCACTCGTCTTCACACTCATAGATGGGGAAGGTTGTAGTGTATTCTCATCCTCTTAACTAGTATTGGGTGAAGATTGGTTAAGTTGTCTAAAAGACTATCAAAGTGTCCACTTGCCTCCACTGGCAAGAAAGGCCCTAGTGTATTAATCAACCTCTTTGATTGAAAGCCCCTTTTACCATTTTTATTTCCCATCGTTTGAGTGAAATATTGATATTTTGAATATGATTGCGTAGAGAACTTATATTTGTGTGAGAAATTTCAGTATATTCCTAGTCTAAAGTATTCTTAAGTCAAGTCATTGTGATTCTCATTTCAAGCTTGTGTGATTAAATTAAAATCTTTGTTTCATGCTTCCTTAACTTAGTTAAGAGTTTTGGCTTAGAAGTGACAACCAATCTATCTTAAATTATTACATACTAAAGTGTGATTCAAAATTTAGAAACATTAGATTGATATAAAAAAACATGTCCTAGTTTAGATATCTAAATTAGACTGACATTTTTTTGGTAGCATCCCAGGGAAGTGCATTCTGAGTTAAGTAGATTGGGAATTTATTGAAATTTTATAATTTTTTCACAAATATAAACATTTAGGATTTGGAGGAGTGGAGGCAATAAGTCGAGAGGTAAGAACTTGCGCATTCATGTTAGTTGAGTATCTACAAGCCCAAGTCATGTTTATATTTTCTTAATTGATTTAGATTAAAAAATGTCATTTATGAATAGACCTAGAGCTGAAAAAGGTATGTATGTTAGTAAAAATACCCCCACTACCGAGAAACCCATAGTATTATCTAGAACATCAAAAGCTCAAAACGAAGTAGAACAAGTTACACTAATTGTTGAAAAAATCACTATTGAACAAATTGAACAAAAAGTATTTGAAGGAAAAATGTTGACACTTGTAGAGAGACAAGTACTAATATCATGCCAAACCAATCAAAAATTTGTACAACAAGGAACACCTACAATAGAAATATTAAGAAAAGAAACTCCTTAATCAATATATAAAGAAATAAAAATTCAATGAGAGGAAAAACTTAAAAGTAGTGAACTAATCCCCCAACTAGTCTATGGAGAACCTGAACAACCCGAGTTAACTAGTGAACTAGTAGGAGGAAAATTTGATTCAAGTTTTCTTCAAGGAAGAATGCTAGATAGAGAACGAGAGAAAAGAGAAAAGGAAGCAGAAGACAAGTGAGAACATGAACGACAAGTACTTAAGGAAAAAAGAGAAAGAAGAGAAGAATGAGAAAGAATTGAAAGGGAAAAAAATATAAAGCAAAGAATGATGATGGAGTAGCATCAAAAATAGGAGGAAGAAGACCTGGAACTGAAAGATAAGATCAATACCAATATTTCTAGAAACGAAGGTAAAAATAAAAAACATTCCTCCTTTTGTTCTACCAATATTTTATGGTGTGTCTACTAAAGAACCTGATGCTTTCGTATTTTAATTTGATATTTTATGTTGTACATATGGGTATACACACGATGATAAAAAATATTGTCTATTTCTTGCTTCTTTAAAAGGATCTGAATTAAAATGGTTTATGGGATTAAGAGAGTCAACGATACTATATTAGGATGATATGAGATTTTTTTTTTAAAGAAATACCAACCCTATTGTCAATTATAGAGCACTAAAGAGGATATTTTCAAATGAGTCAACAAGAAGATGAAAACTTGGAAGATTACTTCAAAATATTTACATCTAATTTCCAAAAAAACAAGCAAAGTGATTTAAGTTATGAATTTATACGAAAAATCTTCTTAAAATGAATGATGGATGAATATATGGGAATCGTAAATCTTATGGGGGAAAGGGATATTTATCAATTACCTTATGATAAAATAACTAAAGTGTGTAGGAAATACTCTAGAGGAAGAACAAAGTCTGCCAAGGGACAAAGAGATGCATTTTCAAAAGTAATTAAGTTAGATTTTTGAGGAGTCACTAGAGCTTAACTTGGCAATTTGTTACAAAATTCTAAAAGTCATATCTTAAGAACTCTTGGTTCTCAAATTGATACATTAAAACATATAAACGGACAAGAAGAACAAAATGAAGTGTTTTTTTTTATATTTTTTCCAAAATGCAGAAAGAAACATCACTTACGTGAATGCCCTTTAGATAATATTTATGTTTGTGGAATTTGTGTAGAAAGACACTTAACGGAAAATTGTCTAAAAATAGTGGAACTGAAGGCAACAAATAAAAAGGAAAGTGAAGCAGCATAATCACTTTATTTTTTATGCAACCAGATCAGAAAATAGAATAAAAGATAGATCAATGACTTGAAAATTAGCCTCTTTCAGGGGGAAACCTCCTTTACATCACATAAATGAACAATTCTTAGATGATACAAATGATAAGAACTCCTTGGTATATATAAGAGTCTAAGGGGTCACAATATAATCAAAGCCTACATAACAATAATAATGTAAGGGCACAACAATAAAAATAGTGGGCTTCTATGATGCACAACAATAATAATATGGCGGGTGTGGGGGGCGGAGGTTGCAGGGGGGCTACATGGTCACAACAATAACAATAGGGGACTCCACTAGAAATAATAATAAGGGGTATATGCTACTATTATAGGGACCTAACATGCTCCTCACCTTTAAAAACATGTTGTCCTCAATGCTTGAGTAGTTCTGGTTGATTTTGTATAAAATTATCATCCTCCCATGTGGAATATCCAATGGGTAAGTTCTTCCATTTGATGAGATACTTTGAAATTAATCGATTCCGTAGCTGTCGAGTTCTTGTTTTTGTGACTGGTTCAAGATAAAATATGATTTTTCCTTCTTCATCGAGTTCTAGAAATATTGTTTGAACTAGGAGCCTCTCACCAGTAACTTTCTTTAAGCATGAAACATGGAAAACTAGGTGTACTCGGGAAGATGCAGGAAACTTCAATTTGTAAGCCATATTACCAATATTTTGCAATACTTTGTAAGGACCATAATACTTAAGTGATAATTTATTATCCTTCTTATCTTGCTTGAGGGACATTTGTTTGTATGGTTGTAGCCATAAAAATACCCAGTCACCAACATCAAAATTTCTTTCATTGTGACGTTGATAGGCTTGTTGTTTCATTCAATTCTGCAGCGGAGCGAGGTTATCCTTTAAGAGTTGGAGAACTTGTTGTTAATGCTCAATGTGATCTTCCATTATCTAAACCTTAGAGTTTTCTCTTAAAGATGATGTGATGGACGGTGGATGATTACAATAAAGTGACATAAATGGGGTCATTTTTGCTGCAGTAAGGAAGGAAGTGTTATACCACCATTCAACTAGAGGTAACCCCTTGACCCATTGTGTTTGTTTATCAGATAAAAATCAACGAATATATCCTTCTAATCATTTGTTCACAATCTCAGTTTTCTCATCAGATTGAGGACGATAATATGAACTATGAGTTAATCGCGTACTAAGACAAGAAAATAATTTTGTCCAAAAATTTCCAGTGAAAATTGGATCTCTATCACTTACAATAATCTTTGGGTTTCCATGTAGCTTTTTAATTGTTTCCATAAATGTAGTAGCATCTATACTAGCATTAAAAGGATGAGATAATGCACAAAAGTGTGCATACTTGGTAAGTCTATAAACTACCACCATGATGTCACTCTCTCCTTCAGACTTGGGTAAATATATCATAAAATCCATTGAAACCTCAGCCAAATGCTGACTTGGAATGGCTAAAAGTTGTAACGGACTCGGGCGCTTAATTGTCTCAACTTTATTTTGTTGGCAAACCAAACATTATGCCACAGTCTTCTTGTTGGGTTGTACAATGGGTATAAGTTTACTCTTGATTACACTATATTTTTCCTTCTTTCTTTATGCATTTGTGCCCTGATATAATAAGATGTTGATAAAACTTCGATGAGAGATGAATAAAATTGATTTTGATACAGTTCGACTAAGCAAAGCTAACTTTCATTGTTTTTATGCAAAACTTGGCAAAGGGAACAACTGATGTTCAGAAGATGGAACAAAAAATGCTAAACAGAGGAAAAGAAGCGCGTCTTATGCGGACAAATCAAGGAATAGATCAAGAGGATCAGCGCAAGTTGAAATATTGTCTAATAATAGCATTTAGTTGTGAATCCCTTAGGATCTGCTGATCCTGAGGGATCACATTTATCTATTTTACTTCTTGATTATAAAAGGGAACTTCTCGCCCTTTTGAAGGAGAGTAATTTGATATATACAAAGTGTAATTTTGAAGAAGATAGCGCGTTGTAATGACATTTGAATTTGATGATTAATACATTAATTGAGTTGTTGCTCCCTCATGATATTCTGAAGTAGTTAAGTAGTATCCGCTAGCGGCTTGGGCCCAGTCACTAGTGGATTCCACTACTGTTCCCTGTTTTTTTACTTTTCCTTTACCGCAATTTTAATTACTCTGCTTTACAGTTTTACAGATGATTTACTTTCATTGGTGTGGAATTCTTATATGTATTTCATTGCTTCTTAATTCTACCAATTGATTTCATTTACTTATGTTGTGGATTGAATTAATCATTCGGAGAAGGGTTATTTCTGGTTCATTAAAAGATAGAAGCGTTATTGATTGAATTGAATACTTTATTCTTCCGCAGTAGTTTAGAATCAGCTAGAAGAGCATTGTTATTGCTACAAGCACTCAGTTGATGTGATTGTAATTAGAATCTCTTGATTAAGATTGAGTCTTGTTTCTGATTAAGGTTGAGTTTTGATGCTTAGATAGATTATTTTTCCTGAAGTTACAAGCTTGAGATTTATGATTTAATCCATTTACTATTGTATTGAATTTAATAAATTATCTAAATTCATTATTGTCCATAGATATAGCATTTGCACATATTGTGTACACTCTTGGAACAGAAAGACATACCCAGGTTGTCAATTAGGAGTTTTTAAAGGCACCGTATAGCACCCAACATTTTGGCGAACAGAAAGACATACCCAGGTTGTCAATTAGGAGTTTTTAAAGGCACCGTATAGCACCCAACATTTTGGCGTCTTTGGCAGGGAGAGTGTTGCCATTTCACAGAAGAGTGAGGTATGTTTGATAGTTGCTGCTGGGAAATAATTGGGTATTAAAAATGGAAGGTAAGAACCTGCATACGTGTAAGTAAAATGCTTGCTCCCTCGCCCACTTTTCAGCACAATTAAGTAGGAATTGAAAGTAGAAATATAAATTTGATGTTTATTTGCTATGAAAGAATTGGGTATCAAAAATGGAAGGTAAGAACTTGTGTACGAGTAAGTACAGTGCTTGCTCCCTTGCCCGCTTTTCAGCAAAAATTGCTTAGGAATTCAAGTAGAAATAAATGTTTTTATTTTTGTATGAATGACTAAGAAGAAAAGAGTAGAAAAAGATAGAGTTCCTCCATCCAAATCCAAGGGACCGGTGACCCTTAGATGATCATCCTTCATTGACGAAATCATAAGAAAAGTTGAGTCTCAGTCATTAGTTGGACCCCGAATCATTTCCACCAAAAATCCCACTGTAACCCTTCAGGCCATAGGATCACCATTTGCAGCTAACGTTGAGATTCATAGTAGAACCAAAGGTTCTGAACAGAGTTTTCAGAATACTAAAAATTTGCAGTTTGGCCCTTTACAAGAAGGGAATTCTTGCAACCTCTGTGAAGGAGGAGGAGAAACGAGTAAATTATCAGAACCCAAATCTCCTCAAACATTGGTTGAACAGAGGACCCCCAGTATTCAGGACCAAGGAAGTGTTGTTAAAATCATTTTACAAGTCTCTTCTAGCCCTCCCCAGAACAAATCTCCAGCTCCAGAAATTCTTGAAGGGTATTGGCATATTTTTTACCAGATGGCCAATAATCAGCAACAGCCTCAAACCTGTACACTACAATATCCTATCATTGACACAACTGTCAATGCTCCCATGAAATCCATCCCGCTACAGAATATTCCTACCTTTCATGGGCTAACTTCAGAGGATCCCGATGCATTCCTTTTTGAATTCGATGTTTTATGTAAAGGTTATGATTACACTACTGAACCCCAGAAACTGAAGTTGTTTCCTTCTACTCTAAAGGGAGAAGCTCTACATTGGTTTATGGGGCTTGGTGGAGGTACCATTAATGACTGGGAACAAAAGAAAACAACCTTTTTAAAAAAATACGAAGATTTTTGCCAAAGTAGAGAACTGAAGGATGAAATCTTTCAAATGGTAGCTAAGACTAACGAGACTCTTGAAGAATATGTAGAACATTTTCAATATAATCTGTAAAGATCTCCTTATGCAAATCTACCCCCTGAAGTTTTTAAAACCACAACGATTAAAGGTATGAAAGACCAATGGGTAGAAACATTAAACTTGATGGTGAAAGGGGATATTTATCAAGAGGATTTTGACAATATTGTACAATTGTGTATCAGGTGTTCCAAAGACAGTACAAGGCTGAAACCAACCGGACGCGATGTGATCACTAGAGATAATAGAACCTCAGGAGGGAGCATTACACGAGTTGAAATTGGTAATTTTCTCGAATATTTCAAGACTGATATCTTGGGGACCTTGAAAACACAATTGGATATCATGCAAGCCAAATAGAAGCAGACCGAAGCATAACAGAACCTGGCTATTTTCTGTCCACGATGTAGGAAGAAACACCATCATAGAGAATGTCCACTAGATATGATACGGACATGTGCCATTTGCATTAAGGATCATACTACGAAAAGTTTTCCATCCCTTCCTGGGTTAAAATAGGTCTTCAAGGAAGCCGAGGAGGAAGTGGAACCAATATATCTGATGAACCAGCACCGTCAATGGCAAGCACAACCGACAGATATGCCTACAGACCCTTCTCCATTCTTTCCTTCCTCACAATATAATTCTAAGTAGTATCCAGGGACAGCATGGCAGAACCAACCATCCTTCTCTAATTGGCCACCTCAAGCCTTTTCTATGCCATCATGACCCAATCAATCAAATTGGTCAAATCCCTCTTATCCTCCACCATTCTGGTAGAGTAACCCCTATCCCTCGCAATGGTCCCCTTCTACCTCGCAATCTCAGAACTGGAAATTGAATTGGCAACGACCCACAAACCAGCTTACTAGAATAGTTCCTCCATCTCAACCAACTTTACCAGCACCTTACACATTGCAGTAAAATCCTCAATCTAATATACGGCCATAACTCCCAGCCCAACTGAATCCAAATCCTAACAACAGACCCATCCAGTCCATACAAATTATTGAGAGTTTGGACCTTGAAGTTGAGACAAGAGAATGTAATGAACTTAAGTTAACATCTGGACGCATAATTATCCCAAATGAGGATAAAAATTTGCAACCTAAAACCAAAGAGACATACCTGCGTAAGCCTTCGACTGTAGATAGCTAGCAAACAATGCAGGGACAAGATACAGTTAGGTAGAAGGATCCCTATCAAATCATAACTTCTTCTCCCCCATTCTCAAAAAGATTGATAATACCTCGACCAATTGAATATCCTGATTTTGATCTTCTGGGTGAACTCAAGAATATCTGTATAAAAATACCCCTCCTCTGGGTTATTCAAGACATTCCAATATATGCCAAAACTATTAAATAATTGTGCATAAATAAGTCTATGAGGAAAATAAAAATAACCCCAACTGTCCATGTTGTCGGGACTCTGTTTGATCTATTGCTAGGCAAAGAGACACCTGTAAAATATGAAGACTTGGGAAACCCCATTGTCATAGTCCAGATAAATGGCCACTCTTTTCCCAATGCTTTAGTCTATTTAGGGGCAACCATTAACATTCTCACAACAACTTGCGAAATTCTTGGCATCACAGCCTTGGAACCAACAACTACCTTACTGGAACTTGTCGACCGCTAAGTCATTAAGTCAGAAGGAACATTACCGGATGTGATGGTTTCTATAGACACTTGGGAATATCCAATAGATTTTTTTATTATTAACCCTAGGAACTGGCTAGATGGACATCCCTTAATATTAGGAAGGCCTTGGCTAGCAACTGTTGATGCTTATATCAGCTGCCGGACAGGTAGTATGACCATAACCTGAGGAAATGATGTAAATAATCTAGTCTTATACCCTCCCACTCAACCAAGCCTAACCATTGTAAAAAATCAGAAAAAACCTGTAACATATTTAACAGAGAATATTCATTCACCATTGACCATGGCAGATTCCCTTGAATTCAAAAACCAAACAGAAGACAATGTCATTCATACTTTTTTCAATCACCTGCTACGGTGTCTAATGTGAGATGTCACATGGTTAAAGCAGTCCTTGACAATGAAATTGAAGTAGATTCCCTGAGAGATATCAATGACCAACCAATACCAACAACCACTACCTATAATAGCAAACCTATTGAAATCAAGCCAGGGAAGTGCATTCTGAGTTAAGTAGATTGGGAATTTATTGAAATTTTATAATTTTTTCACAAATATAAACATTTAGGATTTGGAGGAGTGGAGGCAATAAGTCGAGAGGTAAGAACTT
>Ga0068628_1000827_pt1 | contig 11969 bp, 3 predicted proteins | sample InSIn2gowninarea_FD_77431 | JGI IMG/M metagenome (GOLD analysis project Ga0068628, IMG submission 77431) | Clean room microbial communities from NASA Spacecraft Assembly Facility at Jet Propulsion Laboratory, Pasadena, California, USA -... ... | reverse complement strand
GAACATAATGGATATAATAAAAACATCATTAACAAAACCATCCATCAAACCCTAAATAAAAATAATGTAAAGAAAACCTTTGACATTCCTAAAATCACATTACATCTCAGTTTCACAATCTTTGTTACAATACTGACCTTCCTAGCCTTTTACAATGTCAAAATTATAGTGAGCTTGGGAGGCTTCTCTCCAAGCTTTTTGAGCATAGGAATAAAATCTTAAATCAAAATAAATAATTTGTTTCTTTAGGTCCGATAGACCATTGTTTGGTCTCAGTGGACGTTAAACAACATCATCATCATCATCATTAAAACATATATATTTATACGTGTATGTTTTATTTTTATTAATATATATAATTGTCCATAATTAAATTTATTAAAATATGTTTTTTAATATAATAATAAGTCACTTTAAATTGAAAATATTGTGAAAAAAATATAATTCATGAAAATAGAAATTAAAAAAAAAAAAGTTAAATAAAAAATAAATAAAATTAAAAACTAAAAATTAGTAACTAATAAAAATGGAAGTTACTAAACAACCCATAATAAGACTTCAACCAATCACCTTACAAATAAATAAATTTCAATAACAATAAAAAATAATAAAAATTGAATTTTTAATGTTAAACTATGGATAAAAGTCATAAATATTTGGTTAGAGATAAATTAATACCCAATCAAAAACTAAACTAAATATGTTATACCATGCCTACAGCGAATATAATAATATAAAAATATATATATAATAAAAAACGTTATTCATGATGATGATGATGATGGTGGTGGTTAACGTCTATTGAAACCGAACTTTGGTCTATTGGACCTAAAAAACAAATTATTTATTTTGATTTAAGATTTTATTCTTATACTCAAAAAACTTAGGTAAAAACACATTATATATATATATATATATATATATATAACGGTTAACAAAAATAAATAAAAATCAGAATTCAAAGAGATATTTTTGTTAAAAGTGGACGGTCAATAATTACACCGAAGGTGTTCTCTATTGAATCAGTTCATCGTCAACCTTTTGATTTTCCACCGTTGGATCTGTTAAAGTTTTTCACCGTTGGATTGGATTTGTCTAATCATGCTGCCGCACAGTGCGCTCTCGTTAACACTTGTACAAACTGAATCCGGAAAGCAAAAAATCCGATGATATATTCTCGCCTGTGGAATAGCGAACGTTATTTTCGTGCCCGTCTTCTAACTTGGAGGATTCAATCCTTTCATGCCCGTCTTCTAACTAGAGGATTCAATGCATGACGAGAAAGAAAATTCTTCATCATTTTAAATGCCAGAAGCAAGTGAAGCTGTAAATATTGCCAGCGATATGTGAAACAACTAACCAATATCCTCTGTATTACCTTAATTGTGCGTGAGTTTCTCTGGCCGTCTCGCAAAACATGCCCCCGACATTTAAAGTCCGGCCGGGATTCACCAACTTTGGATTCGTTTTCATTTTTGTTTTTACTTCTCAGGGAGACACAGAGTCAACACCCCACTCACAATTCCCACCAGACCAAAAACAAGAAACGAAAGAGAAGCATTGATGCGGCCCAATATGACCAGCAAGGGCGCCAATGCTGCACCAGACATGGGCGCCTGCCTGAGCATCGAGACAACAATATTGCGCACATTGGTAGGAAAGAGCTCCACACTGTAAATATACATCACATCAAAGGACAGCGACACTGCCATGAAACCAATGGACTCTGCAATCAGCTGAGCCCAACTGCGATACACAGACACCCCTGTTCCAGACTGATGGAACAGAGTGCAGATTATGCAAGAAATTCCAGCAAGAATAGAGCAGGAGGCCACCAGAATTCTGCGATCCACAAAAGTCAACAGCAAAGATCCACCAAAAACAGCCGGGATCTCCATTAGGGCATTGAAAGCCACTGTAAAATACAGATCGAAATTCAGATTCTCCACATTTAATTGAATCCCATAGTAAGCCAGTCCAATTCCTACCCCTACTGTCATTACCAGAATCATCCTCCAGCGAGCCCAACGAGCAGACCAGAGGCTCTTGCTTGTGCTACTTTCTTGGGATTTCAAATCCCTTGCTATCACAATATGGTCCGGGATTCTGTTCCCATTCAATTTGGCCATATCTGACAAAACGCCCATGGCTTCCTCTGTTCTTCCTCTGATTGCCAGCCATCTCGGAGAATCTGAAATCAATGGCAGGATTCCAATGCAGTACACCAGGGGCAGCGCAGAAATCAATACATAAGTCTCTCTCCATGAGGATTGGGTGACATAGGCCATGGCGGGGACGGCCAGGAATCCTACTGTGAAGAAAAAGAATCCGTACTGCCCCACTTGGCCTCTCCATTTCCTGTGTCTCCCTGAGACCAGGAATCGTCCGCTTTTTTACTATTTGACTTCGGATCTGTGACTTCGTTCGAAATGATTGTATTCGCACGTCTGATTCAAACCATAGCATAAACACACCAAAAAAAAAAAATTAAACATGTCAGCCTTTTCATCTCATTTTAATATTTTAAATCATAAAAAATTATACTTCAAAATTTAAATTCCGGTTCTTTTCTTTAAAATAGTTTTAATTATTACAAAACAATACCTTTCTAAAGTTTAAAAAACACTTACTTTCCTAACGTTTACAAAAATGAAAAAACAAACTCCTTAAAGTTTTGCAAATATTATTCGAGAAAGTTTTTGCAATTTCTATTTTAGTGTAGGAAAAATTCACGAATATTACCGTTATTATTTATCAAAATATTATTTTATTAATATTTGTATAAAATTTTAAAAACTTTCACTATTATTTTTATCTAAAGAAAATTGTAAGTATCAACTTAAATATTGTAGAATTTATAAAAGGAAACCATTAAATATCCTTTCTCATTTGCAATAAAATTTTATAAACTTTCACTATTATTTTTATCTAAAGAAAATTGTAAGTATCAACTTAAATATTGTAGAATTCAAGGCATAGCTCGCATAAATTGTCTCCCATTAATTGGTCATGGAAAACTAAAGACAATTATGAATTGACTCAAATAATGAAAACCAAATTTTCCACATCTTCCATACCTTCGGTGTATCTTTGCACCTTTAGGAGCAACTACTAGTTTATAATTGTTTACCTAACGTGTGGTGTTTACTTTTAAGACGTCTTGGAATATTGTATTTCACCACATCTTGGTATGATGTGATGGGTTAGTGTGGTGTGATTTAAGGTTTTGAATATGTCTGGTAATGTGTTTTTTAGTGATGGGTTAGTGTGATGTGATTTAAGGTTTTGAATATGTATTGTAATGTGTTTTTTAGTTGGTTATTAATTTTTTCTGCTCTGACTAATATGCGGTGAAGCATAAGTTTTCTAATTTTATTATTGGATAATTGTTTTTTTTTTTAATTGGAATAATTTGTTTAAATTTTTTATTAAATCTAATATTTCGTGAGTTTATTTTTAAGGAATGTCTAGATTTTTGAGTAAATTGGTGTGGATTATGGTAAGGAAAATTTAAGGATATATATAATGATTGATGTGGGGAAGTTTTGGTGTTGGTTAGCAGAATTTTGATTATGATTGTTAATATAATTTTCTTGAGTTATTTAAGAAATACATTTATTTAATGAGGTGATTATTATTCTATGTTAATATAACTATTTTTAATAATTTGTAAATAGTATTTTTTTAATTAATTATTTATTAATTTTATGATTACTTATTATCATAACATTTATATATAATTTATTATGATATGGGTCGTTGTTTATAATAATAATAACTCATATCATAATTACTTTTTTATCATAATTTTTATATATAATCTTTATTAATAATGATGTAAAATTATTATGAATTGAAATAATTAATTTAAGAATATTTTTATTATTATAAGTTAATATGATTATAAATTTTAAGTTAATGTTAAAAAAAAATTGATTTGTTGTTATGAGTGGTATGATTTATTAAAGGTTTCCTGGTATCACTGATGATAAGCCTTCATTACGGTTTATATCGTTTTTTTTTTTTCAATTTCTATGGCCTCTTTAATTTTTCGTTTTAGGTAATGCTCTTCCTTGATGACAAGTTTAGCTTCTTCCATACAGATGTACTGTGAAGAGGAGAAACCCTGTTCTGCAAGAGCGGATTTTGATGTTCTGATCCTAGATATGTCAGCGACGTGCTCTTAAAGCCTAATGTTTAATGATCTGCCGATTTCACCTATGTATTATTTTCCACGTGAGTGAGGGACTATGTAAACGCCTTTTTGTAGTATAGGGTTTATAGGGTCCTTTGCGGAGTCTACGGTATTCCTAATAGTGTTAGGGGGAGTGAATGCAATATTGATGTTGTGTTTGTTTAGGATTCTTGAAATTTTATCGGTTGCTCCTTTTATGTATGGTAAAGAGATTTTAGGAATGTCAAAGGTTTTCTTTACATTATTTTTATTTAGGGTTTGATGGATGGTTTTGTTAATGATGTTTTTATTATATCCATTATGTTCAAAGACTTGTCGGAGGTGGCTTAGTTCATGTTTTAGATGATCTGGGTCAGAAATTCTAGAAGCTCTTGTAGTTAGGGTTTTAATAATTCCATATTTTTGCTTGGGATGATGATGAGAGTTTGCATGAAGGTATCTTTCAGTGTGATTTTTCTTTCTATAAACTTTGGAGCTAAGCTGCCCATCTTTTTTGGATAAGAGGATGTCAAGAAAGGGTAATTGGTTATCCTTTTCTAATTCAATGGTGAATTTAATGTGACTTGAGAGACAATTAATGTGAGTTAAAAATTCTTCAAGCTTGTCTTTACCATGACTCCATTTTGCGAAAACATCATCGACAAATATTTTCCATTCTTATGGGGTATAAGGAAAGGATTTGAGGGCTTTCTGTTCAAAATGTTCCATGTATATGTTCACAATTATAGGAGATAGAGGTGAGCCCATTCCTACTCCATGAGTTTGTACATAATGTTTTCCTTTAAAGTTAAAATGATGATTTTAAGCAACTTTTTAGGAGATTTGTAGTTTCTCTATTAGTGATTGATTGCATAACATCGATGGCTTCATCCATTGGTATCATAGTGTATAAGGAAACAATGTCAAAACTTACCATGAGATATTCATCTTTGATTTCAAGGTTTTTGCTTCATTGAACGAACAATGCGGAGTCTTTTATATAGGATGATGTGTCTCCTGCTAAGGAACGTAACTTTCTGGCAAGGTATTGAGCAAGGAGGTGGGTGGGTGAAGTTATGGTATTAACTATGGGTCTTAATGGGATGCCTTCTTTATGAACTTTGGGAGCACCATATATTCTTAATGATGGATGATTATTATTTATTATTTGGGGAATATTTGTGTCAATTTCATTAAATTAGCGGTTTAGGTTTAATTGTTTAACTATTTTATTTATTTATGTTTAAAGTGGTTTGATTTAATGGTGGAAAGTGAGAAGTTTTTACCTTAAGTAAGGTTCAATTCTCATGAGGGCTTCTCTCGAGCCATGGGGCATCTTGAGGTAGTGGTAAAACATGTGGTTGCACTTGGAGAGACCATATTAAATGGTTTCGTGATCCGTCTACATATAATGGATCAAATTCCACTCCCGTGTCTACCTTTTATAAACGAAGAATGAATAATCAAGGAAATAACTGAAGAAACCCTGGTCGCCTTGCCGATGCTTTCAAGGTCTAGAGGTCCTAACCCTTTGCTTCCTCCACATGATCTTGATACCAATGCTTTCAATACACCAGTTGTCAGTGGTCTGAGGTTCCAATGCTCCAAGCCAACCCTATTTGTGAAGAAATCAAAGGATGTTCCAAGTATTGTAGTCCATGCCAATCAATCCTATGTAATGGCTCTTATGCTAATTGAGAGAGGCTTGATCGAACAATTTACGGGCTTATGGCCCTCGCTACACTCTTTGAATATTTGGGTAGATTAAAATTGGACACCCATGATTGAAGAACGTCTTTCTATTTCCTTCTATTGAGGGGGGTTTTCTCCTTCCTTTTAGAAAATAAAGTAGATCAAGATCTAATTTTTGGAAGTAAGCCATATTTCATGAGGGCTCAAGGTTTATATCTAGATAAATGGATCCATATTTCAACCCAAAAAATGATATTCCATCTATTGTTCCTATTTGGGTTAGATTTTCATATTTTCCTCTTCATTTTTGGAACGAAGACACCTTTAGGAACATTGGAAATGATATGGGTTGATATATCGATTAGGTAGAACCACAAGAAAGTATTCAATCTTGTGCCAAAATTTGTGTAGAAGTGGATCTTGATAAGGGACTCACGACAACACTAAACATCCAATTGGATAAATGGACTCGTTATCAAGAAGTGGATTATGATTAGTTACTATTTAAATCTAAGAAATGTCATGAGTATGGGAATTTTTCCAAGAGATGGCCTAAAGTGGAAGAAATCCATAAATACAATGAGGAAGGAGAACAATGGAAGCAACCAAAAATAAGAAGTGTGCCCTCCTGCTAAAATATAGCAACAAGGACATTAGAAGGAAATGGATTGGGGCCTAAAAGGTCCTCCCTCTCCAAAGAAATCGGTTTCCAAAGGTGAATAATTCTCCTATAGTAAGAACAAAGGTTTGGTAGGGAACAAATATGATGCCCTCAATCACAAGAACAAAGAAGGAGAAATTACTTATCCATTGCACCAAGAGATATAGTTAGTCAACTCCCAAAACATGAGTTTTGAGAGGCAAAATGGCATAACTCCCCTTGAAGATGTTCTAACTCAAGAAAATTTAGTCATAGAGGAATAAGCTACATCAAAAGAGGAAGAGGTATTTCAATCCCCTAGAAACACTAGGACATATTTGGCTTAAGGATCAACAGATGAAAAATCAGAGGGTGAAAAGATAATTTGAAGAAAACCACATAAGAAAGTGGGTCGCCACACTAATAAAGATGTTAGAAGTGCATAAAAGAGAAGGATAAAATTCCAGGCTCTTAAAGCTCATTGGAAGTGGAATTTCTAACATTCGCTAAACAAACCCTAAGACAAGGACTCGAGGGATGAAAAATAAGCCACAACTGCAAAAAAGGAGAAAAAGAACGAAGAATATTTTGCACCTACAAAAAAGTTTGAAGGTGGTATTGCCTCTACTTGTCCATCATTTTGAAAAGTGTTAATGAAAAGTTCATGGTTGTCCCCTCCTTTGACGAAAGATAGGAAAGACTACAGAGAAAGAAACTCCAACTCCTAAAAATCTTCAAGGTTTTTTTAATTACCAAGAGGGCCTTTTGATAATTCTTGGTTATACTCTATTTTGTATCAGTGTGTATAAAGGTGTCGAAGTTGTAATTGTACCTCTTGCTAATTAGTATGCATTGTAAATTTTGCCAAAATTTACTACTATTTGGGTGTGTTTACATATAGAGGCATAATGGTTTAGATATCAAAGAAATCAAGTTTTTTTATTCACTATGTATTCCAAGGAGTCATAAGTGTGAGTCAACTAGCTGAAATAACCCCTGTTTTAATGTAATTGTTGTGTCCACAATGTAATTTTTTATAATTATAATATTATTGTTTTGGATATTTGAAAAAAACAACTACTTTACTCATCTCCATTAAATTAATAGTTCATATTTAATTATTTAACATGTGTAATTTCCCTATATTTATGCCGTAAGGTGTTACCCTGTGAAAAGAAGTCCCTTTTATGCCACATGTATAATTGTGGGATGCTGATATTAGTGTTAGACGATTAAATTAATTATTGCCATTGGATTCAGGTAGGTATTTTCAGTTACAGTTCGGTATCGCTGTGTAGAAGATGATATGCCAGTCTCAATTGTTTTTCTCTCGTCCTATTTCATCTCCTTGTTTTGGAAATCTGAAAGTTGAAGGTCCTGCAAGGTCTAGTTCACTCAGGAATTCCAGAACGACCTTTTATCAGCTCCATTATTCAAGGCGCTTAGGAATTCTATAACGATATATTTTATCAGTGGCAACTCCATTATTCAAGGTTTGCTTATTCATTTTAGTAGCCTTTAATTTCACATTTATTATGTTTAAACATACTTGTAAGAGACTGGCCTCTAGGACTTTAACTCATTTATTGTAAAAAAAAACCATTTGTATACATTCTTGTTCAGCTCAAGTGTCCCAGAACTCAGGAATTTTGAGTTCTTGAATGATAGAACCCTCTCTCTATGTAAAGCTTCACTTGGTTTTGACCTTCTGTGTAGAGCCTCACTTGGTTTTGACCTTCAGATTACCAGATGGTGAACCATTCTTCACCCAAACATTCTTCTAACTCACACATGGACACATTTTGGATCCATCACAACGGATTTCACTGATTCTAACTTCGACTACACTTACAACTCTAATCTCTCCCACCGTTTCTGCAAAGCAAAGACCATAGACGGTGTTGACAAACTGAGTTTCTTTTTTGGGTTCTTAAGGCTAGTTTCAAGCGCACGCTGAAAAGCGGAAACATAGGACTAAGATGCTTAGTTTCCTTACCCTGTAAATGGACGTTGTGGTTCACAGATACGACAAGCGACAAAATTAATAACAGTGAAAGGTATAGATCTCAAATATTATCTTTATAGAATATCACACAGTAGTGGAGATAGTGAGAGTTTCTCATTTCCCATAAAATATACGATGGTTATACTTTTAGTTATAGATCCAAAAAAGATGCAGAGTTGCTTGATATTGTTGAAAGGGATGTGATTTATATTAAAGTCCATGAAGCTATCCAAGTGCCCCAAACTTCTTGCTTTAATCTTGAGCAGAAATAATTGTTTAAGAGAAGTTCCAGATTACCTTTTATTCAATCTCACGTTGGGTTTTGGATCCTTCTAACACCAAAATAAAATTCTTGGTTATCATTTTATTCTTATCCAGTAAACGAGATGTAAACAAAATAAATCAATTGTTAATTTATTACATGGTGCTTAATGTTTGTAAATTATAAATTGTAAATTTTATATGTGAGATTATATACCTCTTATAATATAAGAGTGATAACTCAAACATGATAATGTAACAATGATGACATATGTTCAATATAATGTAAGTCTTTTCTTCATTTTCACGTTGGGTTTTGGATCTTTCTAACACCAAAATAAAATTCTTGGTTATCATTTTATTCTCATCCAATAAACAAGATGTAAACAAAATATATCAATTATTAATTTATTACATGGTGCTTAATATTTGTAAATTATAAATAGTAATTTTTATATGTGAAATTATATACCTCTTATAATATAAGAGTGTTAACTCAAACATGATAATGTAACAATGATGACATATGTTCAATATAATGTAATTCCATAAAATTTGTCATCCTCATCACTTGACTAAGTTTTGGAATTTATTATTCTTTGTTACTTTCACCCAAAGCTGTTAAAAGCTCCCATTTCTCCTCCCTGTTGTCAAACATAACCTTCATTCATTTCAATTTCACATCACCTAACTAAGTTTTGGAACTTGTAATTCTTTGTTATTTTCACCCAAAGCTGTTAAAAGCTCCCATTTATCCTCCCTGTTGTCAAACATAACCTTCATTCATTTCAGTTTCACATCACCTAACTAAGTTTTGGAACTTGTAATTCTTTGTTATTTTCACCCAATGTTGTTAAAAGCTCTCATTTCTCCTTCTTGTCGTCTAACATAATCTTCGTTCATTTCAATTTCATGACAAATTCAAAAACATAGATTTGAAAAATATTATCTATTTAATAAACAATATTAGTTTTACTGAACTTATATTGATTACAGATTTAGGAATCAGTCAAAAAAGAGTTAAACTATTAACCTTTCTCCTAACAGTCAAATTCCCAAATATTCTTAAAATCTAAAATCTACATAAAAATAACCCATTAAATTCCAATAACATTATCTATTAAATAATGCCAAAAAAATAACGGTAACTGAAATTTCTTGTAAAATGCCACAGAAAATAATGCTGTGAGCCCTGTAACTAATGTGGGAAGCAAGAGCTTAGCTGAAGAAGAGAAACCAAGCCTCTTGAGTGAAGCCTAGCTAATAGAATCGGTCATGGGAAGCAGCAACTTAGCTGAAGAAGAGAAACAAAGCCTCCTGAGTGAAGCCTCACTAATAGAATCAGTGATGGAAACTATTGTTCCACTGATGACAAGATATTCCACAAGCTCTGGATACAATTTTTCCATCTTAAAAGTTACTTAAGAACAACGTATTTTACTTCCAAACACAATAAAACACATCACATAGTTTGTTAGAAATTTAAATAATATTTAATATGATTAATCTCAGTCATTTAAAATACTTCCCACACTTCACCATTGTCATCTCTAAGAATTTTAGATAAATATGATATATTTGGAGTTTGCAAGATGAGTAGAGAAACGACATAACTTTAACTTAAGTTCAAACCGATGATTTTATATTAATTGACTTTAGTTTGATAATAATTGACTTTAATTTGATAATAGAAGTCCAAAATAATTTGGAATTTGATGTTGAATTCATTAAATTTCAAAATATTCAAAAGAATGATTATACGTTTCACTTTCACGTCAAAACAACTTGAGATAATATATAATTATTTTTTATAAAATTCTGTACTTTCACTTTAGCGTCAAAACACTCTCAATTTATATTCATTAATAACATTTTCCTTCAAAGTTTTATGCATTTTGTTTTTGTGTCCAAACCACTTGAATTTTTGTTATAAAGGTTTTGGAAAAAGTTTTCTACGTTTCAGTTTCAGTTCAGTATCAAAACAATTTGAGTTTGTTTAAAATTTATATTTTATTTAATATATGGGAAAAATAGGGTAATAAATTTATAATTTTTAAAATAAGTCAAAAATATGTTATATTTTTATTTGTAAATTAAATTATTAAAATTTAAAAAAAGACCGGATGAAGTGGGAAGCAAAAGCACCTGCCACCTGTTGATGAGGTTAAGGTAGTTACCAACTATCAAAATGAGTGGTAGATGAGTGATGGAAAAGAGAGATATGTTTTTTCTTCTTGTTGGAAGATCTCACATTGTCTTAGAGACTACCTGCCACCTGTTGATGAGGTCAAGGTAGTTACCAACTATCAAAATGAAGGGTAGATGGGTAATGGAAAAGAGAGATATGTTCTGTCCTCTTGTTTGGAGATCTCACATTTTTTTGGAGAGACTAATGAGCAGCAAGTGAATAGGACAAAACAGAAAAATCAATTGGAGATTTGTACTCATCGGCATACATATTGGATGCAATATCAGAGTTGGATAAAAATATAAACTTATATATATATATATATATATATGATATCATTTGTTATTTGATAATTTGAATGGTAATTTCATAATTGTATGAGATAAATCTGAAGATGTAAATATGTATTAATATGTAAATCTGAATCCTGCTTGAAACTTTTATTGCTAAATGACATGTTACATGTATATATATGATATCATTTGTTATTAGATAATTTGAATGATAGTTTCATAATTGTATGAGATAAATATGAAAATATAAATATGTATTGATATGTAAATATGAATCGTGCTTCATACTTTTATTGTTAAATTACTTGGATTGCAGATATGTTTTTTCTTGTGAGAAAAAGTTCTACAAGCAAAACCCTTAAGGGTTTCAAGATGGGTAAGATGGGAAAGATGGGTAAGTTCACTAATGAAAGTATTATCCTCTCTTCCAAATATTGACCAATGATAATGTGATTTTGTCATGTAATGAGAATTGAATTATAGAGTTCACTAATGAAATTATTATCTTCTCTTCCTCCTACCAATGATAATGTGCTTAATTGCACCATTACAGAGTTCACTAATGAATGTATTATCCCCTCTTCCTCCTCCCTTCCTCCTCCCCTGTAATTATTATTTACCAATGATAATGTGCTTCTATCATGTAATGAATTGCACCATTACATAGTTCACTTATGAAATTATTATCCTGTCTTCATCCTCCCCTCTAATTGTTT
>Ga0068628_1000824_pt1 | contig 11976 bp, 5 predicted proteins | sample InSIn2gowninarea_FD_77431 | JGI IMG/M metagenome (GOLD analysis project Ga0068628, IMG submission 77431) | Clean room microbial communities from NASA Spacecraft Assembly Facility at Jet Propulsion Laboratory, Pasadena, California, USA -... ... | reverse complement strand
GTTGTTACAACTACAACAATAACTCATCAAAATTTCACGAGGTAGAGTAACCTATACCCTACATGGGAGGAGTCCTAGAGGAAGGAGGATGGTATTGATAATAGCCTCTTGTCATGAATGGAAGTGTAGGTGGTTGACACATGTTTGGAAATTCAAGGGTTTTTCCTACGTATGATTCCCAAAGGGATCTTGGTTCCCTAAGCCTTGAGTACGTTGTAAAATGGATTCAATAATCCCATCTATTGTATTATATTCCCTATGGTTTTCTTTTTTGAAAGATTGAGATCAAGGAGAACCAAGGATAATCATATAGAGATACATTGATTACACATAGATTAGCTCAAATTGTTAAACCTTGGTGATAGATTGTTCCTCGTTCTAAGGCCTACTGGTTGACCCATATTTTGTTGTTACTGGAAAAAGGCACATGAGGAAAAATTCTGATAAAAGTTCAAGGGGGGATTTTAATCTTGCAAACATTATGGTTGTTATTCTATTCATGGATATGGTCCATGATATGGGTTGAGGATGTTTGTCTAAACTTCAAAAGTAGTTCCAATCCTGTGTCATGGCATACTAGTAATTGAAAAAATGTGATGAAGGATCTTCCCAAGGATTGGAAGATTTTGTGGGCCCAATATGACTTCTCACTGCCATATCGTTTAGATGTAGGGCTAGTGAGAGTGCATTAAAAATTACTCAGAAAAATTAAAGATTTTGTGATACTACTAGATGAACACCATAAAATAAAAAATCATTATGTGTTTTGCAAGGTCCTCTCCAAGATTACTCTTGTATTTCGAAATATGAAAGGTAATTTGGTTGGCATAGTGGGCCAACCAACACCATGGGAAATGGGGTCAATTATTAGATCATAAGGTCTAGTAGGTCCAAAGAAGCCACAAATGGGAGGTTGGGAGTGAGGTTCATCATCATGTGGATTTGACTAGCTTGTGAATGAGAGGAAATTTGAGGTATTGTGGTACTAACTAAGGTTTCTCATAGGATTCATTAGCCTAACACTATCAAATCAAATGGTAATATCTAAGGTGAAGGTTGAGCAAGTGAACTTGCAGGACCAAGAACACCTCCTACCAAAGGTGGAAGGCCTTGAAGGTGACAAGACTATAAAGAGACGATATTGTCCCTAATTCTTCCTAGTGATGTGTGTGAGATCTAAGGGAGAATTTTGAATGTGTCTAAATTTGTGAATCAAAGCATTAAAAAAAGTAAGAAAAAAAATAATTTTTTTACTTTAATATATTCCTATGTGTTGATCAATCAATTTTTCAAGCATTGTGAAAAAGTATGACACGTGTGAATCTCTGCAATACCTAATGTCCTTCCAATCATAAAGTAACTAGGCCTTTTGAAAGTTTTTGAGGGCATGGATGAATACATTAAAAGAAAAATAGAAAAGGTTTAAAAGAGGGTTACAATGAGGGGTACAAGGGCACGTCCCAAAGTGACTAATGACAATTCCAGCAGTTGTTTAAAATTAGCTCTAGGGGTAGTTTCGACCCACAACCACCACCTTGGGTAGATACCCTAGGTTTGGCCACTAAGGTACCTCTATCCTTTATAAATGAGAAAATACCAGCTTCTAGGTATCAACCACAAATCTAGAACCTTTACCAAGAGTTAGGAGACTCAAGGCGGTCCACAAGATGGTAGGCCTAGGCCTTACCCCCTTCACAGTTTTCTTCTTAGCAATGGATTTGTTTAGACTAGATTATGGAGGATTTGAAGCTCCATAAAAGGAGAAATTATATGTTTATAATGTAAAATGATTAAGGGGGATTATGTTTATGCCTACCCCCAAAGTCCTAAATTAGACTACAAAAATTATTTTGTGAACCCATGATGGGGGAATGAATGTGTTAAGCTAGAGTGAATTTTAAGTGGCTTTGAGTTGGGAGGATTACGCAAACTCATTTAATAGGGTATGAAATGATGAAAAACCTCTTAATATTCAACCTATATTTATGATTCTCCCATGTCACAAAGAGTGCAAGGGGAAGAGCACACTCATGTAAGGAAGGCTTGAAAGAAGTTTAGTGTGTGAAGTGAGGTGTGTACATGGTGTTAAGTGTGTCAATCACAATTGTTAAGAAATTGTAAAGATGGTATCTTTTGATCCTTACTTTAACCAACTGATCAATCTATGCGATATTGTCCCTTACAAAAATGAAAGCATGTGTGTATGTGGTGACACATACTTTCTCCTAAGTAAACTATGCTATTTTTCTTTATTCCTAAGGAAGATGAAAATGATTCCCAAATATTTTCTAATACCCCCAAATATTGAAGGGTGTAAGGGGAAAAGGATACTTGAAATAGGAGTTTCACTTCAAGTACTAATCTGATAATTGAAAATGAATTAGCAAGTAATAAAGGCCATCAATGTGGAAAAATAGAACTCTTGTTCTTTTATTAATGGTTAACTCTAATACAATCATCCTAAACTAACCTGCAAAATATCAAGAGTGGGGATATATTATTATTAGTTTCCACCCAACTCAGGAATTAGTGAGAAAATATTGAAAAAAATAAAAAAAATACAAATCAACATAGGTAAGCAGTGGACAATCACATAATTTTGATTGTTCTATAAAAATGAATTATGAAATTAACACAATTATTTCTTCGATATTTGTGCAATTTCCTACAAAATGAATAAACTCAAATTCCTTACTTGGAAAAACACTTGAAGGATATTTAGCATTGGCCAAGGCATCTAATGGGTTTTGGGATGGAAATTTATAGAAAGAAATGACCTACAAGAAAACAGAGGTGAGAAAAATTCCCCAATGGATTCACCAATATATATTGTGGATTTTGTTGAAAAAGTGAGCCAATTCCACTAAGTTGCAAGGCTATTGTGACCTACAACAACCACATAAATGGTTAGAATCAATAATAAGCCAAATGAAAATAATTGAAGTAAATTCATTCATCGGTATATGAGTAAATGGGTAAGAAACACAAATAGGAAAACAAAAAATATATGGGAAGCAAAGAATCTTTTATTTCCAATGGAATGAAGACAAAATAGTCTACTTACAAACAAAACAGATGTTTAACAATGTGATCCTTCTAAAATCTCCCAATGGAGGGCCTCTTTCTCCTTCCGTTTACAGGAGTTCTCTCTCTCCAAGAAGTAGTGGACAATGCCAATGGTGAAAGTCCATAATATGCAAAATGAATTATACCAAGCTTTCGAATTTCAAAGATATTTTGTAAGCTTGAATTTGCAATGCTCATCTATGTTGAATTGATACCCCAAGATGAGTATTTATACAGTTCTTCCAGGCTTTCATGGTGGTTGGACCATTGAACGAAGGTGGTTGGTCATTCACATTTGGAATGAATATGATGGAGCCTTAGAGGCTCTGAGTAGCTCTTCATATATTTCCTTAAGTCCTTAACCTTCCAGATTACATCTTGTACTTTCCATAATCTAGATTTAATGAGATTTACCATGCTTTTCAATGTGGATATGTCATGTCTACAAATATGCATGGTTGTTGAAGGAATAATCACGCAATATCGTGCAAAATATCAACCATTAGTTTCTGTGGCTAGACGAAATCCCACTTTATAAACTCAAATATTTGGATTTTTCAATTGATGATCAATAGCCTTAGGAAACATTTATTTTGATGGATTAATGACATTTTTCAGCTATCACCTATAACATTGTGTGAATGATTTTTGAGTGATAACAATCCTTTTTTGTTTGATTTCAAGTTTTCTTATATATTGAGTAATCTAGAGTGTTCCTTGTTCTAGGTTATCTCACTATTAGGCTTGTGGAAGCAAAATTTTCCATGAGTAGTTGGAAAAGTCTTGTGTATTAGCATGAGGGGTCCCTTTTTGGTTTTCTTTTTCAAGTGGGTGGTTGTCATATTGGGTTTGGCACCTTCCCCCCATTCTCAATTACTTCTCTTTGCCCCTTACTATAGCGTACCCTCCATCACTCTTATCATATATTCTCAAGCCAATATCTTGAAATCCAATGATAAATTTTGGTTGGAATCCAACAAATGTAGGGTCAACACAGGACCAAAAAGTTTATTAGGGAACCCTTGCACTAGAATCTCTCCAATTATTTCACTCATGCCTAAGTGGATCCAAAGAAGGTGGTATCCTATTATCAATTTCCTTTTCCTACTACTATCAGTAAGAGGTTACCCACATTAAGAATTTAGTCAAGAAAATATGAAGGAACACGATGAATGAATATGTTGAGGCAAAATTCAAGGACTAGGTTCCCGATATTGGGTTCTCTCACTCCAAAGATATTAATATTTTCAAACTTACAAATCTTTATTGGCTAAACAAATCTTTCATAGCACAAGTTGTGGAAGAGAGCGGTCAACAACAATAAGCAAATATCCACAAATTGGATATAATGGATAAAAAATTCCAAGCAGCTTATGACATTGACATCATAGTGATAGACCATAAGATATCAAGCACAACCCAATGGTAGCAACAAAACCTATACAAGTATCTAAAATTGCCACTTCCAACCCCATCCTAACTAATAAAAATCTTGAGAAAAAGGAAGAGAGTCAATAATGGCAAAGATAGGCACATGACCTCTTGGGTTAGCAACAACTCTCTTTTGGTATTTTTACATATAATAACTAAGGTTCCCAATTTAATTCTATCAATTTTTCTTTATGCTATTAATATATAAATCATGTTAATACTAAAGATTTAGATATAAAAAACTTTACCTTGCAATTATGTAAAATAAATATTGATATTTTGATTTATTTTAATTTTATTTATTTTTAAATAAATTGCATACTTAACTATACTTTATATTTTATTTTATTAAAATAAATAACAACTAACTTTAAAAATTATATTATTCATTTAAATTAATATTATATTTATTTTAAATTATCTCATTTACTAACTTTAAATTAACATTATATTTATCTTACATTATCTCCTATATTAACTTTGTCTCATAGACAATCCATTGTGGAAGAAAATGTTATCTAATTAAAAGGTAGACAACTTTATTCTTTAAACTATTGGCATACTTTTCCTTTAAGTTATTATTTTAACAATCCCTTTTCTTGAATTCCTTTTACAATTGCATTATTTTTTGGGACAACTTTCTTCCTTGAATTCTTGGCATGCTCTCTATAACTACTGTTAAACTTTTGTTTGGTCTTCTATACACATGAAAGTGTGTGAGAACAACATGCACACAACAGAACAAAGGCATGCACCTTTTAAGTGAGAGAGAACATGGACACAATAAAGAAAAGACATGTGATTGGATATTTTTTAAATTGAATTATAAAAATATAATAATGAAAATTTGTTTGAAATATTAATCTCACAAAAATAGACGTGGAATGTAATTTTCTGTATCCCTCAATTAGTTGGTACAAAAGCAATTTCATTAAAATCAAATAAGGACCACATTTTCCTTAAAAAGAATTAAAATTATATTCATTTTCGTTGTTAAAAAATTATGAATATTATTATTAGTAGTTGTATTCATTCGATGTTACTTCTTTTGAAAAAGAACGCGATAAGAGCGCGTTTTATATTGGATCATTTCCCACACCTTTTGACAATTAAAATATTATTCTTTAATAATATCTTAATATATTATACAGCCGCCCTAGTGCATTTAAATATTACCTTATAATTAATAATCGCGATTTGTCGGAAATCCCGGTTAGTGAGCTAAATAATAAATAATAATATGGTGTATAAGTTGAAATTTCGTGTGGTTTCTAGGAAACTAGGGATTCACCCTATCTTTCCCCGTCGACTTTAACAAATAAACCAATCAAAATTCTTCGTAGGCGTAGTGAGAAAGATGGTCCCCACCCAAAAACGTGTAACCCAATATTCCTGTAAAATTCTAACGCTTTCTTCCACCTTGAAACTTTCCTTACTTTGTTCGCAAGTTTCCTCCCTTTAATTTGCACTCAAGTTTACTCTAGGTGGTATTGAAGTAGATATGTATTAAGCAAAAAAATAATATACACAAATTAAAAATGCATGAGTCACAATTATTTTGATAGTGGGGAAACCTCCTCTGAATTTCCCATGGTGTACCACTTGTTTGTATAGCTTTTAAAATCGATTTAATAAAATTTCAAGGCTTTCTGTCTAATTGTCAACCCTTAATTATAAGTTTTAAATATTCAATGCAACTTGAATGATAAGTATTTTAGGAATTGATGCTACATATTCTTCTTCATTACTGTCATAGATGATTTGATTTGTAAGAATATTTGATGAATGTCTATCCAAAGCCACAATATAACTTGAATATGTTTTTCCTCATCTATCTATATATATATAATGATTATATAAGTTTTATATATGAATGGCTTGAAGTTTATGTCTCTTTTTTTTTAATACTTTCCCTAAATATAAATCATATTTTTATTTTTTTAATGTAAAATTATTATTTTTATTTTTTAATGTAAAATTTATCATTTATGTTATATTGATTATATTTTTTATTTAGATATTTAGACATTTAAGAGTTAGTTAAATTTAATTGGGTATAATGTGTTTGTTAGGTAAAAGTATGTTTCTTAGTGTGTGATGGCTCATATTCTCCTTAATACTAACAACTATTGATTTGTGGATTAAAACCTGATTGGTCCATGCTATCTATTTAAAGAGCATTAGATTGTGAGAAACCTCTTATGTTTAATTTTTTTTATCTTTTTAATAAGATTGTCTCAAGTGGCCACTTTGGTTGGGGACATGGTTCATTTCCTTTGTAGAGGGTTTTAACCACATAAAAATATTGGTGTTACGATCTTTGATCTAGTTGTGTGAGTGGTTATTGAAGGTGTTCATCTTGCATGGAATACTTTGTTTTCTTGAACATAGTATCAAAGCTAGTTTGAAGAGTTGCTACCATTGTTGATCAAGATCTTGACTCATGTTGCCACAATTTTGAGATCTACTATTTTTGCATAGTTTTGCCTGAAAGATTATTCCATTGTAGAACATTCTTTTCAACTAAAAACACCTTTAATTTCATTTGAAAATGTGTATGTTTACCCAAAATATGAATTTTTTCATCAAATGTGAAAGTATATAGTCTAAATACACAATTTTTTAATTTTTCTGACAAGGTTCATTTTTTGTTTTCTAAATATATTCTTAGTTTGCTACTCTTCTGGTCTATGTATGCTCTTTTTCCTTCACTCTGTGCAATCTTGACAAAACATAATCAGAACGGAAAGTGTTTTCTTAACTATGTATGTTCATTGTCATGCACTCTATGTAATCTTGAAAAATTAGAAACTAAGAGAGAATTTGCAGTTTCTAGGTAAGCCAATAGAGATCTAACCTCATTGTTGTTGAGATTTTGGATTTTTTCAAACTTTTGTTTATTTTTGGATGACCACATTTTGTTGGATAAGCACACACAAAGAGATAGAGCTTCATCAACAATGGAAACCACCACCAACCCCATCCTCCTTCATTATTATTATTATTATGTCTTTTGCATTAGTTGAGTTGGTTAAAAGTTGTTTTATTTAGTATGAGATCTTGAGTTCAAGTCTTTTTTTAAGTTACTTTTTGAAAATGTTCATGCAAATTTAAATTATTTCGTAACTTTATTGTAAAGTATATTTCACTTATATCACAAGGTGAATCACAATCAAATAATTGTGATTTATTTTATTTTATTTTGCATGCAACTCTCATTTATAAAGTAACTTCATTGTAAGAAAGTGAGTCACTTCATAAAATTAATTTATTTATAGAAGTGGGCTTATGGGCAAAGCTATTGAGGGAAAATATTTTGTGATGAACATCCATCACTATGTGGATCAACTTCTACTTATCATGTGGCTCTTTGTTATTGTTAATGTCTTTTTTTGAAAAGGGCATAACTTGAATCACATTCAATGTCCTTTTTCAGTGCCATTTGTTTTAAGCAACTAATTGTCATGAGAGCTTTCCATCTAGCCAACCAATTTCAGCTTTTGAAACCATATTATTTACATATTTTAATATGGTCACTCCAAGTGAACTTTTTCTTACTAGTACCAACTACTTCTCATGGAATACCACATTGAGGATGTACTACGAAGTAAAGGATTGTACCAGATTACATTGGAAAAGAAAGACCCCTCATTGTTGTTGAAGCCAAATAGGATAATAGAAATGAAGAATCACATGGATTAATCCGAATTTCTATTTCTCCAAATTTGCAATTTCACATTCAAGTAATAGATGATCTTGATGAAGTCCGAGAAAAGTTGAAAAGGATATTTTTTGAACCTAATATTATTATATCTCATCATCTTGAAAATCATCTCATGACCTTAAGTCCTAATGATTCTCTTACATTGAGGATTATTTATCTAACTTTAAAACACTTAGACATTTACTTAAACACTTTAAGGTTAATCTAGAGGATGAATGTTGCTTATATATTCTTCTTTTGAATATTGTTCTACATATTTTGTTTTTGTATCTACATGTTATACCACTAAAGTAGCTCTTGGGTCTACTACAAAAAACCTTCTCTTAAGTATTTAAATGATTATGTGAGTAGGGAACAAGACAAGCTCTTTCATATTGGACTAATCAACACTACATGTACATCTAGCAAGGCCTCAATGGCCCAACAGAAAGATAAAACCAAGAATCCAAAGAAGCAACATCTTTGTGACAACAAGAAAAATAAGTGTCCCCGACCCTATTAGCAATATTTTAACCTAATGGTGACAAAAAAACAAAATCAAGAGTAATAATATTGACATACATTACAATTATTGTGAGAAAGATGGTCACTTGGAGTCTAAATGTTTTACAAAGATGGAGCCCTAGGAAGTTGTAATAAAGAGGCACAACATCAATCTTGTTTCTTCTTCCAGCACGTCTTCTCATGGACAAGCACTTTCTGCTTTAGGTTTCTCCTTCAATGTAAACTCTACTTCTTCTTCTGATAAGTGGCTTATTCATTCTAGATCATCTTATCATATGACTAAGGATAAAGACATTTTTTCTTCTCTTAATGATTGTAAGACAAAACAAATACTTGTAGTTGATTATAGATCTCTTGGTGTTATAGGGTTTAAAATAGTTCAAGTAGATAATGATCATTTCATTGATGTATTTTTTGTTCCTAGTATTTCCTACAACCTTTTATTAGTATATTAGATCACTCATTTAGGTTAAGGTAAAACAATAGAGTTTTCACCTCACTAAGTTTTAATTAAAGATTTAAAAGATTATGAGTGTGTCCTTCCCAATGGAATAGTTGATGCTATTACCAAGTTGTACATTTTTGACAAATTTGGGTCATCAGCTTTTCCCTCATTCTTTTTCTTATAGTGGTAACTTGAGAAAACTTTAGCATGATTTATTTAGTCATCTAATTATCACTCATTGCAGTAACTATGTAATAAAACTATGTTGATTACTCTTTCATTTGTGTCTTGTAGAGATGGTGTTTGTGTCAATTGTGCTCTTAACAAACATCATTGGGATAGTTTTGAAAATCATGCTTCTTGGCATGCCTCAACCCATTTGTAGCTTGTTGATAGTTATTTATGTCATCCACTTTCTTCCCCTTCCTTCTTTAGGTTCAATGACTTCTTAAATTTCATTGATGACTTCTCCAAACACACTTGGGTTTATTTCTCCAAACTTAAGAGTGAATTTTTTTTACTTGTTCTTGGCCTACGAGGCCCTTGTAGAGAAATACTTTGGACATCAACTGCAAAGGTTAAGAATAGATAATGGAGGTGAATATGTCAACAAAAAATCCATGACTTACTACACTGCATAGGTCATTTGAATGCAATGTATTGTTCCATATACAACACAACAAAATGGTGTTGTTGAAAGAAGAAGTCATATGTTAAAGGAAATGGATAATTATATGATTCAATCTAAGTTATTAAGTCTTCATATTTTGAATTACCTCTATGGTGTACCGCTTGTATGTATAGGTTAATTATTATTTAAGATAACTTTCATAAAATTTCATGGCTTCATGTCCAATTGTGAACTTTTTTCATTATGTAACTATAAGTTTTCAAATATTCGTGCAACTTAAATGACAAGTATTCTAGGAATTGATCCAATGCATTCTTCTTCATCATCATGATTTAATGTATATGGCTTGTATAGCTTCAAATGTTTTACCTTTAATAATGGATGACTTCCTATAAGAAGTCAAAACAAAACTTGAACATGTTCTCTCACATATATACAATGATGGTGTAAGCTATATAATTGAATTACTTGAGTTTTATGTCCTTTCCATTAAATACTCTTTCTAAATATAAACACCACCCCTATCTCTTATGAAAAAATTATTATTTGTTCAATATTGATCATGCCTTCCTTTGTGCTTCTAGCAAACATTTTTTACATAGCTTATTACGCTTAATCTTAAATATTTCATATGTGGACAATAAATCTTTATAACTTTCCCAAGTGAAACTACTTCCTTCATTGCCAATATCTTGGGAATGGGAGCTAAAATAGTTAATGGATACCTGGGCATAAATATAGGGCACATGTTCGTGTTATAACCACATGATTATAATTGTGTTTCACATATTCATAGATGTCCACATCCATGTTTTTGGATGTATACAGTTGAAAATACAAAAAACCTTGAGTTATGGTGTAATATACTGCCTTTATGTACCCATATGTTTGTGGATGGAACTTAGTACTCTTTAGTTTAGAATCCATACATGCCATCATGCTTTCCAAAAGTAGACGAGGAATCTATTGTTGCAACCAAAAGTGATTGATAATGGAAAACCAATGTACACATAAACCTTCTTAAAGAACCACTATGATGTTTTCTTTATTGAATCCATCTTGTTCCAAATGATCACAATAGCCAAATTTGTTAAAGCCATCCACAACTACCATAATATATTCATTACCCTACTAATGGTCAATAAATCTCAAACAAATTCCATTAACATTGACTTGTATAGTCTACTTGGAATGAGAAGCAAAATGTACCTACCTAGTTTCCAGTTTGTTGGATTTTATATATTGTAGATATGATAATTGCAAATATATTTGCCACACAATTTGTTCTTTTATTATCCATGATAAATAATTTTTCAAATTTGCTATTGCATTTTCCACTCCAATGTTTTTGAGATCTTAGAATAGTGCCTCTCATGCAATCACTAATGTCCATGATCTCCCTTATGAACACCATTGAGTTGAAAAATCGCAACAATAAATGTTATTGTATCCTAAAGAAACACGCTTAAATTATCAATCAAAGAAATCATATACTTGTGAAATTTTATGCAATATTTATGCAACCTTCAAAATTAAAAGGCCATAGAATTGATTCTATAAAATTTCCTTTTAAACAATATAAACTATATGTGTCCTATATTCATCTTTCTTATAATGGGTGTTATAATGTTTCACAACAAAATTCATACAAACATAAAATACCTTTGGCTCATCAACTAGAGCTACAATACCCTAAAACTCCTTAGATAATTTTGAAAGTGAAATAATTACTCAAAACATAATGTTATGGAAAAGAAACTAAGTACTGGAGAGTAAATTCAATACTTTGGAAATGAACCTAATATATATCGTTCTTGGAGAAAACAATAATTCATCTACCAAACTACATGTTTATGGTATGATAATGAAAGGATGATCACGAGAACATAATTATTCTAACTACAAAATTGAAATAACAACACAATGAAAGACAAATGCAAATGCAAAGGCATACAAAGGTGTATTCACTAGCAACATCTTGAAGCCAACCCTGACAGAGGTAGCTTGCATCATTTGCATCAATTATTGTAGCTTGTTGAGGATTGGGATTATAGCGTACATGATCATACTTTGGCATTAAAATGGATGACTTTGTTAGGTCCCTATACTACTAGTGTAACCCCTTATTGTTATTAGTGCAACCCCCTTATTATATTGTTGTGCCCATGTAGTACC
>Ga0068628_1000823_pt1 | contig 11978 bp, 7 predicted proteins | sample InSIn2gowninarea_FD_77431 | JGI IMG/M metagenome (GOLD analysis project Ga0068628, IMG submission 77431) | Clean room microbial communities from NASA Spacecraft Assembly Facility at Jet Propulsion Laboratory, Pasadena, California, USA -... ... | reverse complement strand
TTTGCACTTTTTGTGAGCACACCAGCAACTACGCCCGTATAAACGATGCAATCCATCAATCCGATGGACGACTTTGAGAACGATCCAGGTTTGAAGAATTGTTGCATATTGAATCCACATACTTCTCTGCCTAGTGCGCCTACAGAACCCATGCCTCGTGAAACAGTTTTTCTGAAACGTTTTCAGAGTTCAATACCATCGGAGAGTTGAAAACCACCTGTGCCATAGATGGTAGAATCTTGTCACTGCTAATCTATGAGAATAAATTACAGCCTTGTCATAATTTCATAATTCGATTATTATTTTTGCAGATTTGCTAGAATTTTTAGCTATCAACTCAGATTCGATTGCTCTCTTTATTGTCCTGCGATTTCATGGATATGGTGATACTATTGAATTGAGAAAATTGGATTTATGACATCGATCACACTGCTTATTGAAAACTTGGCTTGCAGATTCGTGGCACTTCTTTTTTCTTTAAACTGGATAATCTTTATGTTGAGTCAAAACCTAACAATCATCTGGAAACACTATATCAAATGCAAATTGTTTTTTTTATTGATTCATGGTATTTCTAAATTTAGTGATGTGAAGATAGGGTTTAAAACTAGCATAAATTTATTTTAAATACAGATTTAATAGTAGTAGAGATCTAATTTCTTTATTTGTAAATTTTTTGATGATTAGATATTATTTAGATTTCTTATATAATTATTTTATTTTTATTTTTATTTTTTTAATGTAAAACTTCAATTTGACGATAGACTAACACATTACAATGGACTATAAAATAAACATCACGCATTTCTCTTTGCAATCTCTGGTTATGATATTCCCCATTGCATTAAAATCCTTCATGGGTGATGAATCGCAAGCTTTGTACTTTGTCGCTCCTCCACTGCCCTATGGTTACAAAGGGAGTCGTCTACTGAGGCCAAGGAATTGCCTACATGGTCAAAAGTCGCTGGAATCCAGGGAAAAAAATTTCAAAAAATCTTGTAGAGGCAGTGTTTGAATCATGTTTTTATAGTGGAAATGGATTCAGCACCAACACGTCTAGACACCTAAAATTTTTAAGTTTAACAACTATAACTTGTATTTACAAAAATCTTCGCCAGATTTTTTCTAAATATAACCTGAATTTCCAGAAATTTCGCAGCAATTCCTCCGGCTAGTTAGACTACTGCGTTACAAAGTTCGTGAACCTTACGTAATTGTCCAGGGGACGATTTAATGCACTTTAAAAGAAACTAGTCGTCAATCTACTTTAGAGTTACAGCTTGTGCTCATGCGTGTCTTGTATTGGGTGGAAGCAATCAAACGAACACGAGAATGTCGCAAGTCTATTGAAGTTTGAACTAAACACACTTTATTAGTTTATCGAGGTTTCAACTAAACACACTTTATTACTTTATTTTATAATTGTGAATTTAAAATATTTACAAAACTAATTATATAGGAGAAGCACCAGGGAGAAGTTTAGTTAGTAAGGAAGGCAAGGTGAGCACAAGGGAGAAGCTTAGTTAGCAAGGAAAGTAAGATTAGTTGCTAGGACTGCAGAGTGCGCAAGGAGGAAGGACAAGGTTCCCTTGAGGTCGCGCACAGTGAGGGGCATCACTTTCCACTAGAAGCGTGCAATGTGTTGCACTAGGCAGGTAAGGTCAGAGTGAGGTCATGGAGAAGTTGCAACCAGCGTAGAGGAGGCATTGTTCATTGTAATTGTGCATTGCGCAGAGGAGAGAACGGGTGACCTTAGGATGGTGCAGGGCATAGTTTTAGCTGGTAGGGAAGGCCACTGCTAGGCTTTGGAAGTGTGCAATGTGATCTCCCAAGCCTAGAGATGAAACTCAAAAAAAAACTAAGTCTAGAGGATGAAGCAAGAAGGAACATAAGGGATCTTGTACATGATTGGGCTTCATACACTCTAAACTTATCATTAAAACATGAACAAGCCCTGAGACAAACATATATATACATCAAAACGCCAATTCACAAACATTCTCCAAGTACAACAGGCAAAACATGAGTGATTGCGAGACATAAGTGTCGTTTTATGACTCGAAAGTGTGATATGGCACAAAAGTGCGTTATCGCTAATCTCGACGATCTGATGACACTTAAGAAGGAGCATGGACACTTTAAACGTGTAAAAACATACAATGACTCTTGAAGACCAAAAACGACACTTCAAATGGTAGAAGGTAGGCTCCAAAATTCAAATATAGCAAAATTTTGGAGGGTGTTGTAACAGCGACAACGCTTGGCGACACACTAGACAAACTTCAACTTTTGTGTCTAGGTCTAGCTTCACAACCCAAATTTTAGCCCTTCGGGAAGTATTTGTTAATTTTCCACTACTCTATGTTGTTTCAATTACTTTAGCCCAATTTACTTATTCAATTGACAATATTTTCAATAACAATTAATTCTTCCAATAAACAATTTAGTAACTTAAGGTAGAATGGTAAATTCAATGACAATAGGAGACAATCAACACATCAACAAGAGACACTGATTTGGTCAAAGACCAGGGAAAAACTCCACAAAGGGGAAAACCCTTTGAAATTCTTCTTCTATTAGATTGTCATAAAATGTTCAACAAAGAGTACAATGAGCCCAAATCCACAAATAATTATTCAAGCCAAAGTTTGACTTATCCAAGAGAACAACCAACCAAAATATCAGCAAATAGTCAAATTTGGTCAAAGGCAAAGTACCAACAATTATGCACCTTCACCATATTCAGTGGCTTTCGCTAGAAACTTCAGAGGAATCGAACCCAAGAAGAGAGAGGGAAGTGTGTGATGTGATGATATCTAGATGAGTTTGAGGTCACTTATATTTATATGTGTTGGAGGAGGATTAATTTGTCCTTAGGCCAACCTTGACAATTTTGACATTGTGGGCTTCATTTCAAAAATTCACTTTCCCATGTCCAAATCAAGTGCTTCAAAGGTCAAAATTGGTCCTCTTGGAAAGAGGAATCTAGTCCCATGATTGCAATTTCTCACTGAGATGCCAAATTGACACTCCCTCTCAGCTAGGGAGAAATTCCAACTATATCATGTAATCATCGCAAGTATCCTATCATCAAATCATGTTCCATCTCTGCTCAACTTTATCTACTAAAGCATTCTCGAATCTAAAGAAGAAGAATCGTAGGGGAGCTACAACTACCAACCTCTCGAGACAATGAGGAAGGTCTTATGGGAGACTCCCACCTCATGTCCATGACAGTGGGGAAGGTCCTATGGGACACTCTCACCCCAAGTCATCTCATAGGGGAGCATAATTCTTCCACCCTATATCCATTAGGGAGCCATTGCTATAATCCAAAATAACTATCAACGAGGAGCCAATGTTGCTACCTGAGAATAATGTGACAGCGAGGACCCAATGCTATGCTCGAGAAACCTATAGACAAAAGGAGGGATGCCACTTACCTTATCAAGTAAGGATCGCGTCTATGCCACTGCCTGGCAATAATAGGAGGGATACCACTTACCATAAATGGTAAGGATCGTGCCTATACTATTATCTGTTGGTCTTCCCAGCTTGACCCTCAAGAGTCAGTGGTAGAACAGCTGCCTCTTTAGCTTGAGCGGGATGCCACTTACCATAAGTGGTAAGGATCACGCCTAACTAATCCAGGTGGCTCCAGGGACATACACAAGACAGAGGGCTTATGGAAGCTCAAAAATCAAAGTGATCAGAATGCTTTCAAACCAAGACCAACGTGTAGATCTTGTCGTCCTGATCGCAATGGTGTGAACGGTTTGTCAATCTGAGCTCGTATGAGGGAGAACGAGCCAGTCAAAGTGTTGGTCAAAGTTTAACTATGGCCCAGGATTAAGTGTCCTACAACTTCACCGACCCCGAGGCATGAAACCTAGCTCCCAAAAGCAGGTGAATTTGTTGGATCGTTAATTTGTCTAATATCCCCTATATTAGACAAATTCGAAAATATGTTTGTTATTATATAAAAAATAATAATAAATAAATAAAATATATATATATATATATATATATATATATATTAATTTGGGTGGCGGCCATGACCCCCGCCACCCCCGTCGGACCCAAACTATATTAAAACAAAATTTTAATATTTAAATATGTTTCGGCGGCCATGACCTTGCCGAACCCTCCAGTCAACCACCACATATTACGTTGTAACCGTATGTACGGGTTGGGCGGGCCACCTCCAGTGGACCCGGCCCACACCTAACCACAACTATACGTTAAATCAAATGCTGGAGCCAGTGGGAGTTGAACCCACGACCGGCGGGAGGGTCGGCCTTGCCCACGCAGGGGCACCATGTGTCACACCAACCGCGCCCACCAAATATCACTCAAACCTTAACCGTGTCAACTAAACAACAATGCGCCCCCGTTTTAGTTAATAAACAGTTATGTAATGTTAAAATGGAGGGGCGGTATTTGATCTCCTGACCCCTCCTCAACCATTTGCTTTATTTACCAATCCGCCAACGATGTTCATTGGGAGTTCCGCCCACCAAAATATTATATAAACCGCACATTTCTTTGCACGGGCAAAGGGGAAAACGGAGGGACAGAACATCAAACGGGATTGGAACGGAACAGAGGACAGACCCAGCGTGGAGTCCGAGACATATAATTTTTTTAATTGTTTTGTAGGTAGAACCATGAACCTAGGAAAAGCACAAGCGGAGCCATGATTGATCCAAATTTCTATGAGGGCAAAATTTTTGTAGTGTCCAAATTGGACAAATTTTATGTTGATCTTACACCTCTCATTGACACGAACATGATGGCGCAGTCAGAATTTTGATCTGAGCATCAGATCTTGAGACGATCCAGAGGAAGGAATCTTTGAGGAATCCGGGGGAATCTAAAAGGTTTCTTAAGCCCCAAATTTTCATTTTCTCATAATTCAGAGATTTCACAGTGGATTTTGCACTATTCGACGCCACAAATCTTATGGTGCATTCAGATTTTCTATTTGGTCATTTTATTTTTCGGCCACTTTTCAAAGTGGAGTGCAGGTGTCAGCATTTATGTGCGAGCAACCATTTCCATCAGATTCAACGCCGCGAGATTGATGGTCTGGCCAACTTCAGCAGTTTGACATCCTTTTCTTCAATTGGCCCCAAGATGTGAGCAGACCATCTCTTGCTACATGAGGGCATTTCCCTTGTATGATAGCGACGTCACCACTTATGTGCATCATCATTCTTTCCAGCACTTAATGCAGCAGCCTACACCATCTTGACACCGGGGCCCGGAGACATAGTCCCTCCTGGACGAACTCCGTTATCAACGCCTTGTGTTTTATGTTGTTGATGATTGGCATGTTCCTTCTTCTTTACAGCATGCATATATGTTCAATTATGCTATTTTAAATACAATTATAATCACATTATGAAAGTAAAGGATCTTGGTTAAATTCAAGAGCTGAGTAAACTCGGATCAAGTTTGGTATCGGAGCAGTCTTTGCGTGGATGTGAATTGCAAGCGTGAACAATGGAATGTGCAGTGACAGAGGATGAAAAAGCGATGTACGAGACCATGCTCAAAATTTCCAAAAGGGTAGAAATAATGTATGAAGCTCTACAAAAAGAGACATAGGAAACGGAGTGATTGCAGCTTCAGTTGCGAGCCATGGAAGAAGCCCTGGAAGCACTGAAGCACAACAAACAAAATCTTCAAACAAAGAACGTTGAATTGAAGATGCTTCTACATGAAGAGAAAGAGGAAAAACAGAGTTTGCTACAACAACTGCAAGCTAAGGACAAGCCCTTGGAAAAGCTATAGCATGACCCATGTGAGGTAAAAAGTAATTCTCTAAATTCATGTATGTGCCCTGACGATGATTTCGTTGTTTTTGAAAATCATACCACATGAATTGGCTCCAAACTGTTGAAGAGAATGGGGTATGAAGGAAAAGGCTTGGACACTAATGGCCAAGGCATTGTCAACCCCATCAAAGTAGAAGAATTACCCCGTCATGCAGGACTTGGGTATTTCAGAAAGAAGTTGGGGAATCTGCCAGGACAGCTAGCGAACCACCAACAACAGATGATGAGAAGCCATCATCAGTTCTTTCCAAATCGACAGTGGAGGTAAAAGATGTTGATTTCCCTTCAGTATCATCTTCACAAAGTATGATTTCTGTTGGAGATGTGGCGATACCAATCACAGGGACAAACATGAGGCTCCTTACCAGGATGAGGTATAAGGAGGAAAAAGAACTTGGTGTTAATAACCAAGGCATAACTCAACCATTGGAGGTTGTGCAAAGACCTCAATTTGCAGGCTTGGGATACGTTGAAGGAGAATGCTCGAAGGTGTCAGATTCTTCCAAGACATCGTCGAAATCGTCAAGGAAAGAGAATGATGGGAACACATCCCCATCATCCCATGACAGTGTTCATTGCAAGGAAAGCGCTGAGGCAAGCTCTCATCACCATAATGACACCAGCAATAGCAAGGAAAGGTATAACCAATCTTGATATTCAAATGTTCATTTTGAATATAATCATGTTATTAATCAAGGCATCGAGAAACATGTACATTTTGTGGATTACATAACCATACATTTTCTAAATGTTGGAAAAAAATAGCAGCACACAAAAGGATGAAGCGTGAAAGACCCTCTCAACAGCAGGGAAAGAATAAACATGTTCAGCAAATCTGGAGGAAGAAGATGTATTGCAGTCATTGCAACAAAGGTGGCCATCAAAAAGCCACTTATTGGAGGCTCCATCCAGAGTAGCACCCTAAAGACAAAGCGTCGACGAATGAACCAAGGGAAACAGTTGTTCGACAAACAAAACCACCACAAGGAGATGACTCATTCACATTGATAAGTGAAAAATAATTTCTAGATATGTTAGCTTTTCATGGTCGTTCTTTTGTAAATCATTTGTTGCATTTTAAACTGTGAAAGTCATGATGTGTTTTCCATCACTTGTTAAGCAACAATGATGACTAGTCTTATTCTGTGTTGCAAGTTAAAATGTGAAAGTGATGTCGTGTTTCCATCACTTGTCAAAGAAACAATAGTTTTTGGCCTTATTGTTGTAAATCATGTGTTGCAGTGATGATGTGTTTTCCATCACTTGTTGAAGCAACAATGATACGTTGGCCTTGTTTTCATAGTTGGGGTATTGTTTCCAATTTGATGTAAACTTGACCACCAAGTATGTGTTATAAACTCATGGCAAGTAAGGGATGCTTGGGGCATCATTTGGTCATGAAATTCAAGCATGTAATTTGCAAAACAATGTACTACAGGTTGCAGAGGTTGCAGATGTCGGCTCATCGCTTAAAGCTCGGAAGAACAAAGGTGAAGGAGATGGAAGCAAGACCTTTTCAGGACGCTTGTGATGCAAACAAGGTACAGAGAAGTTGCAGATTATTTTTCATGCTTTTGGAGGACCAAAAGCTCTTCAGTGGGGAGGATTGATCTAGGTGGATCCAGGGAAACACAGGACAGAGGACTTATGGAAGCTCAAAAATCAAAGTGATCATAATTCTTTCGAACCAAGACCAGAGCGTAGATCTTGTCGTCCTAATCGCAATGGTGCGAACAGTTTGTCAATCCGAGCTTGTATGAGGGAGAACGAGCCAATCAAATTTTTGGTCAAAGTTGGACTGTGGGCCAGGTTTAAGTGTCCTACAATTTCACTGACCCTGGGGCATGAAACCTAGCTCCCGAACGCGGGTGAATTTGTTGGATTGTTAATTTGTCTAATATCCCCTATATTAGACAAATTCGAAAATATGTTTGTTATTATATAGAAATAAAAAGAAAATATTAATTTGGGTGGCGGGCCATGACCCCCGACACCCTCGTCAGACCCAAACTATATTAAAACAAAATTTTAATATTTAGATATAGTTTAGAGGTCATGACCCCGGGGATATTAGACAAATTCGAAAATATGTTTGTTATTATATAGAAATAAAAAGAAAATATTAATTTGGGTGGCGGGCCATGACCCCCGACACCCCCGTCGGACCCAAACTATATTAAAACAAAATTTTAATATTTAAATATAGTTCAGTGGTCATGACCCCGCCGAACCCTCCGGTCAACCACTACATGTTACATTGTAACTGTATACACGGCGTGGGTGAGCCACCTCCTGTGGACTCGGCCCACACCCCAACCACAACCATACGTTAAACCAAATGCCGGAATCGGTGGGAGTTGAACCCACGACCGGCGAGAGGGATACACGGCGTGGGTGAGCCACCTCCTGTGGACCCGGCCCACACCCCAACCACAACCATACGTTAAACCAAATGCCGGAATCGGTGGGAGTTGAACCCACGACCGGCGGGAGGGTCGCCCCTGCCCACGCAGCAGCGCCATGTGTCACACCAACTGCGCCCACCAAATATCACTCAAACCTTAACCATGCCAACCAACCAATAACGCGCCCTCGTTTTAGTTAATAAACGGTTATGTAATGTAAAAAGGGAGGGGTGGGATTTGATCCCCCGACCCCTCCTGAACCATTTTCTTTATTTACCAATCCGCCAACAATGTCTGTGGGGAGTTCCGCCCACCAAAATATTATATAAACCCCACATTTCTTTGCACGGGCAGAGAGGAAAATGGAGGGACGGAACAGCGAACAGGTTGGAACCGAACGGAGGCACTGAACGAAGAATGGAGGACAGACCCGGCGCGGAGTCCAAGACATATATTTTTCAATTTTTTTGCAGGTGGAACCATGAACCTGGGAAAAGCACAGGGGGAACCATGATTGAGCCAAATTTCCAGGAGGGCGAAATTTTTGCAGTGTCCAAATTGGAAAAAATTTATGTCGATCTTACACCTCTTAACGACACAGACTTGATGGCGCAATCAGCGTTTTGATCTGAGCAACAGATCTTGAGACGACTCGGAGGAGGGAATCTCTGAGGAATCTAAGGGGAATCTAAAAGATTCCTTAAGCCCCATATTTTCATTTTCTCAAAATTCAAAAATTTTACAGTGGATTTTGCACTATTTGACGCCACAAATTTGATGGTGCATTCAAATTTTCTATTTGGTCATTCTATTTTTCGGCCACTTTTCAAAGTGGAGTGCAACTGTCAGCCTTCATGTGCGAGCAACAATTTCCATGAGATTTGACACCGCGAGATTGATGGTCTGCCCAACTTCAACAGTTTAACATCCTTTTCTTCAGATGGCCCCAGGATGTGAGCGGAACATCTCTTGGAGCCACTACTACGTGAGGGCATTTCCCTTGTATGATAGCGACATCACCACCTATGTACATCATCGCTCTTTCCAGCACTTAATGTAGCGGCCTACACCATCTTCACACCGGGGCCCAAAGACGTAGTCCCTCATGGACAAACTCTGTTATCAACATCTTGTATTTTATGTTGTTGATGATTGTCATGTTCCTTCTTCTTTACAACATGCATATATGTTCAATTATGCTATTTTAAATGCAATTCTAATCACATCACGAAAGTAAAAGATCTTGGTTAAATCTAAGAGATGAGTCAACTCGGATCACTAACTCAGCAACCAACAACCATTAGCCAGAGGGGTGGGAAAGATAGATGCCAACTTGGGTATAATATTGCAAATTCAGGGTTCCTCAACCCTAGGAGCTCTAAGGCTCAATTCCTGACCCTGGGAACTCAAATAGGGGGGAAGAGCATAGCTCAATGTCCTTGATAAACTCAGACCCTTACTCAGGAGGGTCACATCCATCAATCCATGTTGCTCTATATCTGTAATCTACCCATTAGTCAAAGTATGACAGAGTCTCACAACTCATCTCTGCACCACATCACATATGTAATAATATCTGTGAGACACAAGATTCTATGTCACTCGAATCCCACTCTTGTTATCACAATATGTCACTGTCGAATCTAAGACTTGGTCAAACAACTCTTCCATGTTATCAATGTATTCCGCCTCGGTTGTGCTTAAAGCAATTAACTTTTGTTTCCTACTCATCCATGATATCATCATAGACCTCAAGCTAAAGCAGCACCCAAATTTTCTCTTCCTGTCAATAATGTTTCCAACCCAGTCTTCATTGGTTTATCCAAGCAGTATCATATCCCTGGAAGTGTATCTCAGACCAATATCTTTCATCTCGAACTCAGAGGCCATCTCCCTCTTACAATCGATCATCTGAGGCTCACTACCTATTAAGAATAGATCTTCAATGTATAAAACCAAAATCAAAGTCATACCTTGGACTAGTTTGAAGTATAGGTTCAGATCGGCACTGCATCTTATGACTCTAAGCTTCACCAGGTAATTGTCAATTCAGGCATACCAAGCTCGGGGAGCTTGCTTCAATCCACATAATGTTTTCTTCAATCTGCAAACGAGAGTCTTCTTTTTTTGTACATCAAACCCCCGATGTTGCTCAACACATACTTCTTCCTTGTACTTCTCAATCCTTCTATATATTTTATGCTTTATCTTATTGTTGAAAATGCAGCAAGAAAATATATTTTTGAATTTTCCTTGGACATACTAGATTAAATTCAAATTTCAATTTCAGCAGAATACTTGGAGGTAACTGAGGTGACATGGCTTTTGTCACTCAATTAACTCAGTTAATTTGAGTTGGAGACACTTGAGTTCAATTCTACATGATTGATTGCTAATTTGTAGCAATCTAATTCAGTTAATTTGAGTTATTTCCAGTTAAACTAGTTCCAACTGTTGGAGAAACTAGTGGAGGGTCAATTTGTGCAGTGTAACTTTAGTCACATTCAGTGGTCATCTAGTTAACTGATCAATCAACTCAAAATAACTTATGCATGCAGAGAATTCGAGTTACCCGGTTGAGATTGGAGTTCAAGGGCAGTGTACTATCAATTGTAAACTAGTCCAAGTTGTACAGGTGGTGCATGCAGTCAAATGATGGGCCTACAAGAATTGTGCGATCCAATTGAGGAATTCCCCTAAAAAATAGGGACTAATTCGTCAATGAATAATGCAAGGAAATATGAGCTTGGAGGCTTGAAAATTTGGCTAAGTATTGGTCAGGGTCAGTCAGTCAGGTAGAGGATATAAGATACAGGTGCAGGTTGTGCTCAATCTTGAGAAAATATATTATATTCATCCAGATTCTTTAATTAATGCAACACATATAGTAAGGGGTTTTGAGCAGTTGCTTTCCCCTAGATAAATATTTGTGTATGTGTGTTAAATCTTGATGCATGTTAATGATTTGTCTTATCGATTGTGAATTTTCTTCTGCAGAGTAGCTTCTAGTCTTGTGATTTAGTAAATTTCATTAGCAGTTTAGAATCTACACATTAACCCCTACATGGTATCAAAGCTAGATTCATAGTAGAGAAGAGATTTCGAAGTTGTCATTGCAAGAGATTCGAATTTGAAGAACAGTATTACAAGTTTTCTCCGGGACTAAGAAGATGAATTTCAATGGATTCAGGCTCGAGAATTTTTTGGAAGGAACCACAAACTTTGTGGCATGGAAGATCCACATGGAGGCAATATTGGATGATAATGAGCTGCTAGAATACATCAAGACAGATGTAGCAAAACCCCAAGCATCTGATGCCCAGGATCTTGCTCAGTGGAAGAAAGATTTGGCCAAAGCGAGGAGAATCATATTGGAGGGAGTACAGAATCATATTGGAGGGAGTACAGGATCATATTGTCTCTAATCTCCAAGGGAAAGAGATTTTGTTCGCAACGTGGAAAACACTGATAGAGTTGTTCGAGAACAATAGTGACCACAGGAAGCTGGCACTCAAGGACAAGCTTCGAAGTATCAAGATGCAAAAGAATGACACAATTCCACATTACCTTAGCAGGTTTACATAGTTTTTTAATGAACTTGGCGGGGTCAGTAGATCAAATACCGCCCCTCCATTTTAACATTACATAACTGTTTATTAACTAAAACGGGGGCGCATTGTTGTTTAGTTGACACGGTTAAGGTTTGAGTGATATTTGGTGGGCGCGGTTGGTG
>Ga0068628_1000821_pt1 | contig 11987 bp, 6 predicted proteins | sample InSIn2gowninarea_FD_77431 | JGI IMG/M metagenome (GOLD analysis project Ga0068628, IMG submission 77431) | Clean room microbial communities from NASA Spacecraft Assembly Facility at Jet Propulsion Laboratory, Pasadena, California, USA -... ... | reverse complement strand
TAAGACATGTCAGTGTCAAAACCATTAGGAAATTTCATTAATGCTAGGTATGGTGGAGGTTTAATATTAGCAGGGATTGCATTGTAGATACTATTGAACCTAGTGCAATAGTCTTGAACAAACTCATTAGGAGCTCTTCTAATATTGTCATATTTAGATAATATTTGCAGAGGGTTTTTCTTTCTTTCCCATATATCAATAAACAATCTATGAAAAGCAGCTAAATCTACAATATTATTAGAAGGTAAACCTTTGAACCATTTTTTAACATCCCCTGTCAATGTTTGGGCAAATAACCTCATTTGGACATCAGACTCATCAATCTCATGTAACTCAAAATAGTCAGTCATTTTATTCACAAGATGTTGGGCAGTATACTGACCAATAGCATCAAACAAAAATATTTTTCTTTGGTAATCTTTGGGCATGGCATGTAGTTGAGCTGGTAAAAACAAAGGTGCATATCTGTCTACCATGGCCGAGATTTTGGTTTGACTATGGGGCAAAGTAGTGGTGCTTGAAGAAGGACTTGAGATGGTTGTAGATGAACTAGATGGATTTGAAATGTTTGGTTGCAGAGGAAGCTGAGGTATGAATGGTTTAGGGGAATGAACTGTGGTGGATATTATAGGTGAGGTGGTATTAAATGAAACTATATTTACAATTTTTGAAAACTCTGTAGAAATTTCAAAGGCAGCAGCAGTGAGGGAAGCTAATTCAATTGATTGTTGAAGATAGGCATCATCTATATGGCTTATCAAGGTTGAGATTAAAGCTTCTAGTTTATCAAAAGTATCCAACACAAGTTGATCTAAATCAGGATGTATAGGCACCTTTTTTGACTCAATAAATTGAATAAAATTTGGGTTTATTACAGTATCATCAATTGAATTTTCAAATTTGGTTCTAAACAATGAAAGCTCAAATGATAAATCAAACTGAATATCCTCCAAACTTGACAACTCCTTAGAAAGTGAATTTGCTTTAATTAATTAACTACTACTTCCTTGAGTTTCTACGTTTTTTGGTTTTCTTAAAATTCTGTTAGGGTCATCAACTATTGTAGTGGGGTTTGAATCTAGATTTGTCCTAGTACAGTGTGTTCTCCTGGAAGCAAGAATTTTAATTTTTTAATTGTTTTATGAAACTTTTTAACAACTCTAAAATGACCTTAAGGTGCAAAAGGTAAGATTTAAGATTTTCCTTAAAGTTTTATTACACTGAGGACTGGTCCCCAGTATGGTCGCCAATATGTTAGCACTCCAAAATTTCTCTATAGTTGTTATGAAAGAAATGATAGAGGTAACCACAAACATACTTTGGAGATTAGGGTCTACCCTTCCTATTGCTCATAGAGGACTCTCTCTTTATGATTTAACTTTGTTTAGTTAATTTAATTTAGGCTAGTTATGATTGTACTTGGGTTTTGATTTTGATTTGGTGGTGGGATCACTGAATTAGATGGATAGAGGGATGTCTTGTACCATTGTGCTATGGGGTAAAGTGTTAAAGCAAATAGGACTAGATCAACTTCTAAAGATAGTTTTTACAGGGCAAGGTATCTAAGTAAATTCAGATCTTAAGGCTGGATGGTGAAGTGGTTTTCAATCAGATGCAAGGAGAAATTAAGGATTCCTTAAACCAAATAATGAAGGAAATGGTAGGGGTCAATCGAAACTAAGGAGCAATGAAGGATTCCCTAATCTAGATATCAGAATAAAACATTAAAATGATTAATTGTTCAAGATAGAGTGTACTTAAACAAATTTTATAATATAATTCTAGTTAATTCATTCAATTTAGATAACATGCAAGTTTCTGAAACACTTAAGAAAATAACAATTTGACAAAAGAAAATTCTTCATTGAAGTAGCTCAACACATGAATCCTATAATGCAATCTCTTTATTACTCAGTCTAGTCTACTGAATTGAAAAATTGGTATGATGAACCCTCAGGTTTCAGATCAATACAACTATAGAAATGTCAAGCAACCCATGCTCAATATTTCGAATTATGAAGTATTTATACCAAAATAGCTTACAAAATATCCCAGATTGTCTTGGGAATTGACCTAGGAAAAGGAAATATCTTCATGCAACAAGAGAGAGACAAATATTCAACTGTTCAATCTGTCCCTGTTTATTTGGTTGTGATCTTATATTCTTTGATCTTTTGTTGTTTATTCTCTTTTGTTGTTGGTATTCCACGCTGAATTTTCCTTTTACTTTGGCTTTTAACTAATACTCTTTCATATGAGCTGGCCATCTTCTTTTCTTTTATTGCTCTGTTTTGACTTTTACCTTACCATTTTATAGTAAGTCATTTAATTTCTCCCAAATATCTGCATCTGGTAATTTGATATTTACCATTTTTCTATATATTTCATCTGCTTCTATATACTTGGAAAAGGTGGGTCTGTCCACAAAAATGTGTTTTACCTCATGCTAGAGGTAAAATAGGTTCTCAAATGTCTGGTACAAAACCTTTCCTGTAGGAATCCCTTTCATGGATGAATTATTGGCTTTATCTCTAGCCACTTCTTTGATCCTCCTATTGTAGTCCTCATGAGGCATTAATTTGTCATTTAGCACCAAGGTATTTTGCAGACCTTTCTACCTTAAAGCATCAAACTTAACCATTAACCTGTCTATAGCCAGTTGCATGGTTTGGCATTTGTCCTCAATGTTCATCATTAAATTTCTTTTGGTGAGAACCTTTTTCACCTCTAGTATGGTGCCAGTCCTATTATCTATGTCTAACTCCTGCAATTCATATTTATTTTTAGAGTTAAGGAAGTCGATTATTTTGGTGGCTTCTTTTGGCATGTCTCCAAGTTCAGCTTTAACTCTCTGAATTGCTTCTATAGCCTCTTTGACTAAATCATTTTGTTCAAAGATGACTTGTATAGATGACCACATATCATTGACAGAGTCAATGATATTTGCCCATAGTTGTTCTTTAGCTTGGCCAAGTGGCTCATTCAATGTTAACTCTTTCTCTAGCTTCTTTGTCCTCTCAATCAACCTAGTTGACTTCTGAACTTCATTTTTATGAATTATTTGTGCCAGTTTCTTCTCATCCTCCAGACTTGTCATTTGTTCTTTTAGTCTATTTATTTTCATGCTTTGAATGGACATGTCCTCCATTGCTTTGACCAATTTGTTTGCTTCAAAATTTGGTTAAGTTACTGTTGTTGTTGAACCTGTTGCTGATGTAGATGTTGTTGCAGCTGGAAGTACTATAGCTAGTGGAGCTGTGGGGGCCAATGAAGCTGCCAAAGTTAATGGTATTGTTGTAGTGACTGTTGGAATGGAAGTGGCAGTGGCTGTCTCAAGGCTGTCCTGTTTCAGCTGTATTAAGCTATCCAACTCGTTCTCCATTTCTTTCAATTGATCATTTAGTTGGAGAATGAGGTCCATCATCCCCTCTTGCTATGTTTAGATTTCTAAGACCTCCTTGGTCTGTGGATGCTCCAAATGAGGAAGCTTCAATTGTTTCTTTAAAGTAGAAATATCCTCATTCTTCTTCTTTATCAATTTCTTTGCAGTTTTGACATCATTGGGATTATACCCAAGCTCAATCACCAAGTCTTCCAGTGACTTGATTATGTTGTCCTTGGCCTGTGAGGATTCCTTTTCTAGCTTATACTAGGCTATGATATTATCGAGTGAGCTTTGTAGTTTGTGCACAATCATAGCTTTGTTTGTCATGGTGGAATAGATTCTCACCTGCCTGCTTATGGATTTCGATTTGGTCAATAGGGTGAACATCCCTATCCAAATTTCTTGTAGTCAACTGATGATTTGGGCTGCAGAACTATAGGTTCCATGAATGTTATTTGTGTCGTCCTAGTCTTAATGTCAAAGTTTGGCATTAACCTATTTTGATTTGCAGGTGTTTGCTTGAAGTACTGGGCATAAGTCTCATCTTTCAATGCCTCATTCCTCAACTTAATTTCCTTGTATTTCTCTTTAAGATCTTTCTCTTTATCCACATGCTTGCTGGATCAAGAGACTTCAACACTAAGCTATTTCTCAATAAGTTGAGTGTTTGAAGTGGAGGGCTGATGTGTTCCTTTTGAAGCTGTTGGGACTTTATTCCTTCCAACCATTGTTTCAGTGTTATTGATTTCCATTGTATCAATGGTTTCTTCTTGTTCAGTTACAGGATTAAGCTTTGGCATCTTCCTGTAATTGATCTCAAATTGGTCGTCTGTAGTGTCCATTGCTGAGCTAGAACCTTCTTCCCTAGTTCTTTTTGCATTTCTATCTTCATTAGCTAGAGTCTGTAAAATAGGAGGAATATTCATCTATTCTTTTAGGGCGGGAACCTGCAGAAAGGAACTAGTATCAATCTTCTTTTCCGCATCTATCAAAGTATTCTCCACATCTACTACAATATTCTCCACATCTATCAAAGTGTTTTCCAACCATTCTGACTGGTTGGAAAATCTCTCAATGTCTAGCCTAAGATCATGTATGAAAGGAATCAATTTGACTTTAAGCCTTAGCTCATTTATGACTCCATGAGGGTCATACTGCCACATAAAACTGATCTTGAAATTCATCTGCTGCAAAATTTTATCTGCCTCTGGTCCAGCTTCCCTATTATTACAAATAAATGGGCCCAATTGGTTTTTCATTTTAAATTGGGTCTTCTTCCTAGCTGATAGGAAATTAACTTCATCAGGGTTTATAATCTACCTAAAGTACTCTAATGCAAATATCCTCATGGGGAGGGATTTGGGAAACTTGTAGGGAGCTAGTTTGCATCCATATATTCTGATTTCTGTGTGGTCCCGGTATAGATACTAGTCTCCTACTCTACTATTCTTTGCCAACTGTAAAACTCTTTTAATCTCCTAACTGATCCTGGGCTGATAGCTACTAGTTAGCATGTTTATAACTGGATGAAAAAATGAGTCATTGAACTCTTTATAGGAAAAAATAGTGGAGTATTTTTGGATCAATGGTGTCCAATAGATGACAGATCTTGGATTGTCTTTGGTGTCTAACTTTTGGAGGCTGATAGGAAATTTGTCTGAGTGGAAGTACAAGGACATATTTAATAAAACTAATGAATATTTAAAGACTCTCTCAATTGGTAATCTGATAAACTATTCATGGATTCTGTCTGCTATGAACTGAGCATAGTTTTAAATTGTAGTAGGAGGCTTTCCTAGGAAAAAGATAGAAATGAAAGCAAGAACAACCTCATCCACATGTTCATCAGTGGTGTACCCTAGGATGCAAGAGAGCATGGTTATAATTTGTCTGCGTCTCTCAGAAAAAATGGTGGCAGCATATGGAGGACTATCTGTTGGAATATGAGACTCGTCTATGATGAAAGTTTGAAAAATCCTAGCCTTATTGGGAAGGTCTAGGTTTATGTAGAGTTCAAGTAAACCTTCATTGAAAAGATGGGTTTGATTGGGGCCTGGTTGGATCTGTAGCATTTAATATATTGATCTTGCTGTAATAGTGAATAAAACGTGTTGGTCAGGGGTGACTATGGCTCTTTGACTAGGAACATAACAATCTTGGTGGAAGTGGATGATTTCTGGGAATGGGTGTACTTCTGGGAACAAGTACTTGGGAAAATTGGACTCCCATAGGTGAATGTCATCATTGTGGTTCAAAAATTTGTCTATACTCTAGTAGTGGAGTTTCAGTAGGTAGGCAGGGGAAGTAGTGTCCTTGATTTGAAATTCTCTATTGGCTAATGCAAAGTGGTCAACATACAAGTGAGGGGTTTGCAGGGGTCTTACATCTAGAGAAGTTTGGGAAGCCATAATTTCATATATTGAAGTGAATTAGTCTTTATGTGGCTTTGGGAGTGAAGTTAGAAACTCTGGAACATTGGGAGGGTAATAACAGTCTATAAAAAGGGGTTTGGGTGCACAGTAGTTTTATCTTCAGTTTAGGAAGGTTTTTTTAATTAATTTAATCAATTATCCTTTGAGAATTATTGTTTATAATTCAATTTTATAGAGCAATTCTAGTTCTTTCAAGAATACCCAGAATTTGACGGTTTTTAGTGCGCAGACAGGGTTCTGTGGTAGTTGTTGAGGGTATTGAGGCTTGAAATAACTATTTGCTACTTCCATGTGGTGTCCGCAATGTCTTTAGGTGGTAAAAGGTGGCTATATTGGTCACTCAGAGGTTCAGGGTGTCAGAATTGTTTTAACAGGGGTTTATAGTAAAAACAAGTGAAAAGAACAAATTGAGGCTTTTCCAGTGTTTTAATCGATAATGGTTAGATTTTGGCCCGAGTATTATTCAATGAACAGTGAGAAATTTTGGTTTTAGGTGGGGAGGTGGTTTTCTGCGATATCGCACCGATTTTGGATGGGGGGTGATATTTTTTGCGAGCATGTGATATAACCTGGTGCCGCCATGTAGCAGAACAATGCCTGGCTAGAACCGCGAATCTCATGTGCTCTCGGGCCGTTAACTATCGGACGATGAATCCACACGATATGGTTGTGCGCTGTTGGATCTAGGGGTGGGAGATCAAAGGGATATCGTGCAGTTGATTTGCACGGACGGAGTCGAGAAAGTGGTTGGCGGGGTCTGGGGTTTAATTACAATTAATTGTATTTAATTAAATGGTAATGACAAAATTATTAATATAAGTTGTTGGTTAATAAAGGTGGGACCATGGGTTATATGGCGGGGGTTTTAACTATACACCAAGGTTTGGTGAGTTAAAAGGGTGTCGGGGAATATTAACGTGGGGGATTTTAGTTATATAATGCAGGGGTATAGTAAATAACTTAGGATAAAAGGGGTTTTGTGGGTTTTTTTTTTTTTAAAGGTAAAAGGGGAAATTAATGGGGGGAATGTAGTATTTGTAATGGGAATGGGTTTCACACTTAGGGAAAGGGGTTTTAGGAAGGGGGGATGATTTTTGAAGGTTAATGTCTAGGGAAGTGTGTGAAACCAAGGGAATAAAAGGTCAAAATGAAGGGAAAGGGTTTTCACAACTAGCGAAGAGATAAGGAGGGGAAATTAGCAAATAAGTATTTGGGGGTCTAGTGAAATGAGGGGAAATTAGTAAATAAGCTTTAGTGAATATCTTTTCTCTTTCACAATTCATCTTGCACATGAAACATACGATTAAGCATGATGAAAGTTCTTTTTGACTTAGCAACCTTGTGCACTTGCAAAAACTCTTCTACCTACCCTTTATTTACCCTAACATTTTCTCTTCATTCAATGGATGCATTTGAACTTGCTAACCCTTCGTTCCTTTTTCTTTTGATAAGCAAACTATCTAATTCAAACCTTATAACTTCCAATGGCTCAGATTAAATTGATGAGATCATTTTTATTCTCTACCTAACTACTGATCTACCAAGATTAAACAGTTTGGCTAGATCTTTATTCTCTATCTATCGACGTGAAATTTGAAGCATGAATGAGTCAAGATTAAACTATTTGACCATCATGGATTCTGGCATTTTTTACAAGTTGCACACAATGTTATTTTTCAAAGTAAAATAAAAGGAGTGCCATTTGAATTTGCACACTTTCATGATCTATATTTTATCTCTTTTTTGGGATTCATATTTTTTTACCTTTTTTTAATCTTTTTCTTTCTTTTTGTCCTTTGACTATTCTTTTAGGACATACCCTCTTTAAAAATTTTAATTTTAATATGGGAATTTTTTTTTGCAAAAAGTAAAAGTATGTACAATATTACAAGACTAACCATAGCCAATTCAAAATTATGAATCCTATTATTATAGGACCCTAACACCCCCTGCACAACATCACATGTACACGGCACCACTTGTACAATCGTGTACACTGCACCACTATGAAATGTGTATGCAATACCACATGCATGATATGTACCCAACAGCATATGTACACAATGCCACATGCATGACATGTACACAACACCACATGCACATAACACCACTTGTACAACATGCACACAACACCACTTGTAGAATCATGCACACAACACCATATGTACATAGCGCACATGCACAACATGCATGTAACACCACCTATACATATCACTACATATGAAACATGTACATAGCAACATTTGTACACATCACAACATATGAAATATCTGCACAACACTACATGCACATAATGTCACATTCAACATGTGCACAAAAATATTACCACACATCCAAAACCACAGTACCTTTACCAAGCAACCTTGCTTCCAATGTCTTATCCATGTTTGTTCCAACATGTCACAGACCGTAATGCTTTCATTCCGTTGTTGTATCCCTCAGTATAACTTGTCCATAAAATAGACATAATATAATCACACAATATCAACTCATAGCCATATGACAATGTGACCTTGTATATTTCTCATGAATACTCTTCTCAATTGATTCCTCGTAAGACCAGAAACCTCTTCATGACATTTGCTTGTGTAAGAAATCATTCCTCCACAAGGACTATCCCCGATGACCCTATTAAATAATGACATAGATAGATATATACATACATATATAGTCATTAGCATAAAACAATCATAGTCTTGTTAGACAACAATATACATACATACATACATGCATACATATAAACATCAATATAATCATGATTACAACAAAATTGTTATATATTATAAAGTCTAGGTTAGAAAACTTCCTTATTTGTGCATAACATGCACAACATTGAGAACAATTGTTCCCAACATAACCCAGACATCTGACGCCTTAGATCCATTTACTTTACCTTTTCTGGTTACCTTTCTCATGTATGTCCTGTCATTTTCCACTTACCACAATGGACCCAACCAGTCCAACCAACCGCCATAGTCTTACCTTATGTCACGCTTACTCATGCACCATGGTTCATTTAAGTCTTACATCACCTGTCGGGTACCACAAAACTTTCCCCGAGCTCCATCAACTCTTCCTCTTCCCCAAACCAATTCCCAAGACTCAAAAAATAAAATGCAATCTAAGAAACAGACAAGAAGAAAACCATGACAACCAATAACGATATGACACTGCAACAAAGTGGCACAACTATGCACTAGACACGCAAAATCATAAATCAAGCGCAATAATCACAAAATACCAAAAGCACCAGACTAACAATAGACACCATGACTCAGTCCCCATGGTTCCCATGGAAAGCCTAACTGAGCCTTCTTCAAGATTCATGGAAATCTCTCTTGCCATGCAACTCCCTCCATCATACTTCCATAAACACATAATGTTAGTGCATAACTAAACATAACAATACACCAGTTACCTTACCTTATTCTGCCAAGTATGTTGCCTTGCAACTGAACACATCCATGCCATCTCTCATGCAACTCCAATTCCTTAACAGATCCACCTGTAACTAGAGACTAGCTAACATATATGTCAAGTACATGTTCATGAATCTAGCACATATCCACATAATGTTAGAAAATATTAAGGTTAAGAAGACTTCTTGTATGTGAAGTACTCATTCATTTGGAATTAGGGTTTCCAAACATAACCAAAGGGATTCTTGCTCAATTCCTTTCCTTTACCTTTTCACCTTGTTTTAATCGAGGCTTACTATGCACTATCACATCACCCAACTGTTAGTTATGTAAACACATCAACTATTACCTTGTCACACTACTACCAAGCATATTTCTTGCAACTACTCATACATGTCAACCACATGTTACCAATAGAAAGACAATCATATATATCAATTTGAAATAAACCTTTACCAAGACTAACAATCAAGTCATAATCCAAAGTCAAATCACATTCATTAGTCATAATACATAATGCTACAACTATCACCTACTTACATTCAAGTACATACCAATTGTCTCAAAACATATGTGTTAGCACAATCATCTTAAAACAAGATCATGTATTCATGCATTCTTACATATACATAGTCATATTATTCAATTCATCAAACATTCAACCAAATTTCAAACGTACCATGTTAAATTAATAAACTAGATGACATAATCAAACATTCAAGCACAAGATAGGCGAAATATGCAAGCTCATACCTTAATGTTTATTAGGGGAGGCTATCTTGTTTGCACAATCAATCTATATTAGCATGATATACCTTCACAATATATCAACTCAAGCATAATTATGGTCATAATATCCATAACATTAACTAGCTAACATGCTCACATCATTAACTCATAAATAATTATCGTTCATGCATAATCAATCACATATGTACGATCAGTCTAGATTAGCACAACAAAATATCACAAATATGTCAGCTCATACCTTAATATCGTAACCATAACCATCTGCATTTGGCAATCCAACTTAGTATAATACATATAACATCAAGGTCTTAATGTAATAACCCTATCATCAATTTACTAGCATATAACAACAATAAGCTATATATCATGCTCATCAACAACATATAACATAGTCATCAGGTTATCAAATATAAAACAACAATAGCAATGCATACAACTATAGGTTACTATCATTCTTGACTATCTGACACGTGCATATAGCTACACTAAGCAACACACATCTATCATGAATGTAACCATAACATCAAAAGACATGTACATAAACCTAATGTATATAAACCTAATGCATATAACAATCCTTGAGTTACATACATACATGTCGAGCATACAACACATGTATGATGGTTTTCTCTTACCCCAAAGTCCAATGTTGCAACCTCATTATGATGATCTGCACCTCCTACTCTATCTCTTCGAACACATTAGCATCACAACATACCAATATCACCATGATGACCTAAATTACATACCATGACTTCACCAGGCATGTTTGACCTACTATTCATGCATAACTATAACCAATACCATACATTCATGAAAAAATCATATAGAAATATAACACATGATTACCAAACCATATTCACATCATTCTAGCTAGAGTCCAGTCATCGATGCATGATCATATCAACTTCACAAACAATGATCTCATGCATGACAATAACCATTACTCCATTGTACATATTTCCACATGCATAAGCAAAGCCTAATCAACTACACATACGCATGAACGCATGTAGTCAATCATAAGTGAGCAATTATTGTAACCAACCTACAAGACTAATACTTGTAATAAAACATATAAGAATGCAACCTAACATACAAGGATGTAATCGAGCGACATATAATCAACATGTAACCAGTCATATACTTCTGATGATGCATTCCACAAAATCAACATCAAGTTCATCATGGCAACCTTACTACAATCATGATCAATCATTATGTAATGCAACAAGATGTTACAGGTCTATTTGGGAACATCACTCCCAACATTCAGATCAATACTATTAGGGCTCATCAAACCCTAATTCAGTTGCCACATGCCCTAGACAAGTCATCACATTGAATGCCATCATTCCTGAGAGTTTCCTGGCCTGAAGACATCCTGAATTGACTCCTTGAGGGACCAGCGTAGCCTTGGTCAGGTGATCTGAAATTTACCTAGGACAAACAATTAAAAGTATTATAGACTCATGTGCATGGATGTGCCTATGTTACTTTATGCAATGGATTGATAAGATTGTGAAATACATAGACACTGAAGCAGTTAGAGAAAACATAACAAGCAAACATGTAAACACGACAAGTTTAATAAGGAGTTCACCCAATGCTCCTGGGCTACATTTCCTGGTCCAACCTTCAGTGGTGGCTTCTCTGTTATGTTTTCAAAGTAGAGTTTTTTACAACAGTGAGCTCAATTTGAGTCTCACTCAACAAATATAAATCAGTAGGCTAGACTTGGACCCCCCAAGTCTCTAGAGTACACAGACTCTCCTTACTGAAACTCGACCTCTATTGGTCATAGTAGTATGAGCCCAATTTGAGACTCATACATGACAAACATGTACAAAGAAGTTCGCTTGAACCTCTCAAGCCTTATCTAGAGTACATAGACTCTCTGACTCTCTCTCTAGCTCTGTCTGGCTCGATGTTGCATTCAGGTCAACTCGACTTCTTCCCTCTGTTCTCTGCTCTTAGCTTTCTTAACTCGCTTTTCTCACT
>Ga0068628_1000820_pt1 | contig 11990 bp, 8 predicted proteins | sample InSIn2gowninarea_FD_77431 | JGI IMG/M metagenome (GOLD analysis project Ga0068628, IMG submission 77431) | Clean room microbial communities from NASA Spacecraft Assembly Facility at Jet Propulsion Laboratory, Pasadena, California, USA -... ... | reverse complement strand
CGCTTTGGGTTGTTCGGAAGGGGGATTGTGTGCTTGGACATGTGAAGCTCGCGGTAAGCCTGGTGACACAGATTTGCCCCCACCTCGTGACAGCGCGAAGACGCGGAGCTTGCCGCGCTCGCGTCTGCTGTAATTTGGACGCAATGGAGTCGCCTGCTGGTTCTGCCTTCATTGTCGGACAACGCCGTTCAAGTTTCCTCGACCGTAGTCAACATTGATCAATTCACAGGAATTGACTCCCTATCGGGCTTTGAGGCAGGTAAAGGCAAGACTTGAATGCGGACAACTTCACTCATCCGGTTTGGGTAGGTATGTTGTTGAGCCTGATCCAACGTTTGCTAGGGCTCAATCTCTGTTTGTTCAATCACTCACCGAGCTCCATCCTCTACGTCTTCCCGGTCCGCAAGATGACTACGACGATGCGTATACGTATTTAGGGTGTCTTGCCTGCACTGCCTATCGATTCGGTCTTGCCTCATCCCAAAGCGCCAACAAGTGAACGCTCCAAGATCTTCTCACGTTTGCGCGGCTGTGTAACCAAGTGACATCTTCGCTAGGCACCTAGGCAGAACAAACTGATACACTTTCTCAGTCATCTTGTCAACATTCTCTTTCTTTCTCTGTTGACAGCGAGCATTACCTCACCAGATGTCACCGTTCATGGACGCGGACAACGAGGACGAGCCGCACATATCTAGGCTTGAGCTTCATGACAAATCAGATAACGAAGACGATGCTCACCAAGCACAAGCACCCAAGACGACCAAGGAAAAGCGACGAGCCCAGAATGCCCTCTTCCAAGACTTCATTGCCAGTAAGGGCGATGCCATAGCGAAGCAAAAGGCAGCCAAGATCGCACAGCATGGCGACAATGAGGTTCTCACAATCAAAGACCTCATGGAAAAGCAGGAGTCAAATATCAAGATCAACAACGCGCGCGAGTATCAAATGGAGTTATTCGACAAGGCAAAACAACAGAATGTCATTGCTGTGCTCGACACAGGATCAGGAAAGACACACATCGCCGTTTTGCTGTTGAAGCACGTGCTCGATCAGGAGCTTGAACATCGTGCTGCCGGAAAGAATCCCCGGGTAGCATTCTTCCTCACAGACTCTGTTACACTGGTCTTTCAACAAGCCAATGTACTCAAGTGCAACTTGGACCACGAAGTTGCCGCGTTCTGCGGTGCTATGGGCACCGATCTGTGGAATGGAGAAGTCTGGAAGAAACACCTCTCGGAAAATATGGTCATCGTGTGCACTGCTGAAGTCCTCAATCAGTGCCTCATGCACTCTTTTACGCGGATGGCGGACATCAACCTACTGGTTTTTGACGAGGCTCATCACGCAAAGAAAAGTCACCCGTATGCGGAGATTATAAAGAATTTCTTCCTCGAAGAGAAGGACCGGGCTAAACGTCCAAAGATCTTTGGAATGACAGCGTCGCCAGTAGACGCAAAAGTCGACGTTCATCAAGCCGCAACGGAGCTCGAGTGGCTTCTTCAGAGCTGCATATGCACCGCTTCCGATCTGGACTTAGTCCGTCACTCTGTCAGCCGACCTGACGAGAAGGTCGCCTCCTACTCTAGGCTCTCCGAACCTTTCCAGACAACTCTTCATCAACAACTCAAGCGCCAGTATGGTAATATGCACGTGTTTGACAAGCTCTTTGCTGCTTCCAGACAGGCAAGCTCCGAGCTGGGACGCTGGTGCTCTGACATGTATTGGAGCTTTGCTTTGACAGACGCTGAGGCGAAGAAGAAGGAGTGGAAGATACAGCAGCGCTTCCATGCGACCAAAGCTGGCAAGCCTATGGATCAGCTCGACAAGGAAGTGGCGCAACTGTCGGAAGCTCAAGAGACAATCAAACGTCATGATTTCGGTGTCCCAAGAGCATGCCTTGACGATCTTAGCTCCAAAGTCCTTGTCCTCAGTGAATGGCTTCAGACGTACTTCAGCATGCCGTCTGACCATCGTTGTCTTGTCTTCGTAACGCAAAGGCACGCTGCTCGGCTACTGCATCGAGTCTTCAGCCACATTGGCGGCCCTCATCTCCGAACTGGGGTACTGGTAGGCGATCTAAAGGGTTCTGACTTAAAAGTATCGCTTCGGGAACAGATCTTGACCTTATCCAGATTCAGATCTGGCGATCTGAACTGCCTGTTCGCCACATCCATCGCAGAAGAAGGCCTAGATGTTCCGGATTGCAACCTTGTTGTCCGTTTCGATCTCTACAAGACTGTGATACAGTACATTCAGTCCAGAGGCCGTGCTCGTCACCGCAATTCAGTCTTTCTAAACATGGTAGAGGCGGGGAATTACAGCCAATACCAAACTCTCGACTATGTCCGAAAGGCCGATTTCAAAATGAGGAATTTCTGCCAGTCTCTACCAGAGGATCGTCTGCTTCATGGCTACGATGACGATGAAGAACCCTTCAATGAACAGAAGTATCCGTCCTATACAGACCCGCAGACTGGTGCTCGTCTAAGTTTTGGATCCTGTCTAGCGGTACTGGCGCACTTCGTTTCTTCTCTGCCTAAGGACTGCGAACAAGACGCCGCCCTGCAACCCATCTACATCATGTCTTCGGACGCAGGCAGGTTCATCTGCGAGGTGGTCCTACCTGACAACTGTCCTATCAGATCAGCTATAGGGCAACCAGCACACCGAAAGGCGATCGCCAAACGCTCGGCCGCGTTTCAGGCCTGTATTATGCTGAGGAAGGGCAAGTACATCAACGCAGAGCTTCTTCCAATCTACATGAAGGAACTACCGAAGATGAGGAATGCCCACCTTGCTTTGGACTCCAAGAAGTCGAACCAGTACCTCATGCGACTGAAACCATCGATCTGGCCAGATACCCGAGGATCTTCGCCAGACGTGTTCTATCTCACAGTGCTCGACCTGACCGAACAGCCTGGCCGTCCGTTTCAGCCGTTAGGTCTGGTCACAGCTCGGCCTCTCCCCGACTTCCCTCAGTTTCCGCTGTTTCCTACCGAGGATGTGGTGACTCTCGCAACTACGACCAGCCTGATAGCTGGCTTCGAACTTCCTAAGGACCGAATTGATCAGCTTACGATATTCACTCTCCGAATCTTTATGGATGTCTTCGCTAAGACATATGAGGAGGACGTATCAAATATGTCATATTGGCTTGTCCCTCTCTTATCAACAGCAAAGAGCGTTACGAAGTCGTCGGATCCGCCGGAGCTCATTGATTGGCAGCCTATCGCCGAGACATCTATGTATGAGGAGTACAGGTGGTCGCCGGAGATGATGAGTGAGTTTCTGGTCGATAAGTACTTAGTCGACAGGTTCGACGGTGGACGGCGCCTGTTTGTTGTTGCTGTGGATCCGAACCTAAAGCCGAGCGATCCCGTACCGGAGGACACTGTCAAGGGTCCTAATATGATGCTCGACAACACTATATTAGAATACTCCGTCAGCCTTTTCCGAAAAAGCCGAGGGAAGGCTACCTGGAACCCGCAGCAGCCGGTCATCGAAGCACGCAAGGCTTTGCAACGTCGCAACCTACTTGCAGAATTCCATGACAAGGAACGCGACTTGAGGACAAAAGCCTACGTCTGCCCTGAACCACTCAAGATCTCAACAATTCCCTCACCAGTGGCAGCGATGTGCTACATGTTTCCGGCCATCATCTTCCGCCTTGAGGCATACCTAATCACACTTGAGGGTGCCACTAGCCTAGGCATCAACATCAGCCCAAGTCTCGCTCTGGAAGCCATGACAAAGGACTCCGACAACAGTGATGAACACTGGAATACTGATAAGGTCAAGTTTCGACCTGGTATGGGTGCCAACTACGAACGGCTTGAGTTCATTGGGGACTGCTTCTTGAAGATGGCTACTTCTATTGCCATCTTTAGCCAATATCCCACCGCCACAGAATTCGAGATGCACTGCTATCGCATGGTTCTTCTCTGCAACAAGAACCTATTCAGGGTTGCCATCGATAAAAAGCTATACGAGTATGTCCGCTCGATGGCTTTCTCCCGGCGTTTGTGGTATCCCGAAGGCTTGAAGCTGCTTGCAGGCAAAGGCGTCAACGAAACGGGCGAAAAAGTTGTTAAACATTCACTTGGCGACAAGACCATAGCCGACGTTTCCGAAGCCCTCATTGGCGCTGCGTATCTTCACCACAACAACACGGAGTCTTGGACGCCAGCAAACTGGGATGAAGCTGTCAATGCCGTCTCTGTCCTGGTTGACTCCTCTGACCATTCGATGAGAAAGTGGAGCGATTACCTACCCGCATACATCGTGCCCTCGTACCAAACAGCGGAAGCTTCGGCCTCGCAGCGTGACCTTGCTGCGAAGCTTGAGAAGGAACATCGATACCACTTCAAGTATCCCAAGCTTGTGCGGTCTGCATTCTTGCACTCGTCGTTTCCCTTCACATGGGAGCATGTACCTTCCTACGAGCGCTTGGAGTTTCTTGGTGATGCGCTGCTGGATATGGCGTCGATCAACTACCTTTTCTACAAATTCCCTAACGCAGACCCTCAGTGGCTGACGGAACACAAGATGGCTATGGTCTCGAACAGGTTCCTCGGTGCGGTATGCGTGAAGCTTGGCTTCCACCGTCACCTGAAGACCAACCATGCCACGATCGAGGGCCAGATAACTGAGTACGTTGCGGAAGTGGAGGAAGCAGAGAAAGACGGTAACGGCGCGCTTGACTACTGGACATCTGTGAAGGCGCCGCCGAAATCTTTACCAGACATCGTGGAATCATACGTTGGTGCCATGTTCGTCGACTCGGGCTTCGACTACTCTCATGTCCAGCACTTCTTCGATGCGCACATTAAGCCCTTCTTCGTCGACATGTCGATCTACGACACGTTTGCCAACAATCATCCTACGACAAGACTGCATCATGTAATGTCGATCAACATGGGCTGTAGAGACTACCGCCTAATGTCGATGCCAATCGAAGAGTTTGGGGCAGGTACAAGCAACAGGGATACTGTCGTTGCTGGCGTGTTGATCCATGGAAAAGTCTGGGGAGAAGACGTGGGGTCCAGCTCCAGGTACGTGAAGCTCAGGGCTAGTGCCAACTGCTTAAAGTTGGTCGAAGGCATCTCAGTGGCGGTGTTCAGAGAGCAGTTTGGGTGCGATTGTGGGCCGGCGGGGGAGGGAGATGTTCATAATGACGCGCATGGAGTGGATATTGGTACTGCGATCTAATGGATCACGAGATTGCGGCTTCAGCGGCATCGCTTGCTTGGTCGAGATCTGTGTTTGCGTTTCGCAAGCCATTGCGATGATGAACTTCCTTGACCGGAGTCCTTGCCCTTTCAGCGTGGCGTCAGGCGACTACGAATGAGTTTGTTCAGATGCTCGCTAGGTATTTGAAAAGAAGAGCGGTACCAATACATAGTCGCTCATGTGCGTGGTCGTATGCATTATTCACATGTTTCACCCTTCCCACTCTAGCTTTGCCATGAGCAAAGCGTCTACCATCTCTCCTTTCTTCAATTCGCTCTTTAGCGGACAGCACAGCAACCCGTTCGCTCCCTTGAAACTTCCAATCCTGCTACTCCTCTGTCCACCCGTCGTCATGGCCCTCAGCACTCCGTCCTTCCCTACAGATGCAATGCACCGTTGATACTCCGCCCGTTTCGGGTCACACCTCACATCATGCGCGAGCATGACTTTCACTTTCGGCAGACCCTCGGGCGCAATACCACTAGTGCGGTGCAGCGAGGGCAGCACAAAGAGATGGAAGGTTACGACAGCGCTGGCTGGATTGCCGGGAAGACTGAAGATCAATTTGTCCTCACGCTTGCCGGTGTCGGGGTTTTTGAGGGGCACAGAGGCGAATGTCGTAGGCTTGCCAGGTTTCATTGCTACGCGGCCAAAGTGGATGGTGCCGCCGAGTGCTCGCTCAATCTAGGCTCCTTTAGCGTTGCTGTTTGGGTGCAGGAGCGGGATGACTTACTGTGGGCTTGAGGAGGTCCAGCTCGCCCATACTGACACCGCCAGAAGTTATAATAACATCGACTTTTGAGAAGGCACTCCTTAGTGTTTCTTCTAGAGCCCCGGCCTTGTCAGATGCGATGCCTAGGTCCACGGCTTCGAACCCGGAGCCCCTCACAGCAGTCAGAAGCGTAGGTCTATTGGTATCCCTAACTTCCCCCAACTTCAAGTCGCCCGGTCGGTCGTGCTGGACAATCTCATCCCCTGTGCTTAGCACACCAACAACAGGCCGCTTGTACACCTCAACTTCCTGTGTCCCCACCGAAGCCAACAGCCCAAACTCTCCGCCTACCGCCGTGATGCCCTCGCCCTTCCTCATAACGACGGACCCAGCCTCCACATCGGACCCTACCTCTCTCACATTCTCCCCGGCCTTGACATCAGAAGTAAGGATCTCAATCTTCTTCTCCTCCTTCCCATCCTCTGTCTTACCCCTCAACACCGTGTCCTCGACCATAACCACCGCGTCCGCACCCCTCGGTAACGGCGCCCCAGTCGTGATCCTCGCAATCTGCCCTTCCTCTAGCTCCTTCGCCTCATCGCCGGCCTGCGCATGCGAGATCAAAGCCACAGGATAGACACCCTTCTCAAACCTCCCCGAGGCGGGGATACGGATAGCATAACCATCAACGATACTAGCGCGGAATGCGGGGACGGATTCGCGGGCCTTGACGTCCTGTGCGAAGACGCAGCCTACAAGTTCGGAGGTCACGGGTGCTTTGATTATCCTGGGTGCGGGCGTGTGGTCAGCTATCTGTTTGAGAGCGTCCGGGACGGTGAGCATGGGGTAGGGGCTCTCTCGGTAGCGACGTGTGGGTCCTGCCTCCGGGTCGTTACTTTGCGGTGGTCGAGTTGAGGGGTCCGTGTGGGCTTTAGGGCCGGAGTGGCCGCCGTGGCCGTGGCCGTGGTGGTGGTGGTGGTGGTGGTGATGATGGCCTGCGCCACCAGCAGCTGCTCCCACCGATGAAGGGTGAGGGCTGGAAGACACGCCGGCGTCCCGTTCGAGCTTCTTGACGCCTCCAGCGTGTATAGAGCGGGAGTCAGCTCCTACGGCTTGAGTACAGGCGTGCGGTAGTAGTTTGAGCACGGCCTCGAGGTTCTCTTTTGCACCTTTAGGCGAGCCGGGAAGCGTGAGAATGAGCGTCTTGTTTCGGACACCCGCGACAGGCCGAGACATCATAGCGAAAGGTGTGACCGAAAGTGATGCTGCGAGCATGCCATGGACAAGCCCGGGAGCATGGCGATGGACAAGAGGACTGACAGCTTCGGGCGTGACATCTTTGACGGCGAAGCCAGTGCCTCCGCTCGTTACGACCAGGTTCAGGGCATTTTCTTTATCTGTCCAGCTGGTGATGGTACGCTGGATGTCAAGGACACTATCGGGGATGATGGAGGTTTCGGCAACCTCCCACTGCTCGTTACCAGCAAACACGTCTTTGAGCGTGGGGATGCATTTATCGGTCGATGGATCTTGCGATGCTGTTTCGGAGATGATTAGAATGGCGGCACGTAATTTGGAGCTGCTCATGTTGCTTTGTCGTCAAATAGCTCGCTTTTCGCGGTCAAGGCTTCAAGTAATCGGTTCATGTCACGGGGTTTCAGTCATCAAGCGAGCTCCGAGGGAGTAATGTTCAGGTGTAGCTCATACATGTCTGCATCTTCTCCCTAGCAAGGTATATTGGACGTGATATGTCATGTCATCCATTGTCAACATATTTTTTGTCGACTATTATTGTCGATAGCTTCTAACCTAAGTCTTCATCATTCGTAACGCCTTGGGGTATCATCAAGTTTTCCGTTCTGATATGCCAAAAACTGAGCGCCGTCCCATGCCAGTAGTCCAAGTCAGTCCCAAGTAAGAGAGCTTTTGAGCTTTCTGAAGCAACCACTCGGATCGAACAGTTCCAGAAGCCATGTATATGCCGCCTAGACCTCGCCTGGCTTCTTGCTGTTCATCGCGACGATCTTGATTTTCTCAGCCTGCACCTGGTTCGAGTTGTCCATCTTGAAATTCACATCCTTGATAATGAAGGTCCAGACATCGTCGCAAAAGCGGTATGTGTCGAGGTGGCCCTATGAACACAGAGCCGTTAGTTAGTAACTCAACCACTCCTCATGTCCCTCTGCTGATACTTCTCCTGCTCTTTCCAATTCACCGCTCATACCTTGAATGTTAACCTCGACTTCACCTTGTCATTGAAGGCCTCCGCAACAACCTTGTCGAACTGCGCGAGCAGCTTGATCGCTAGCTGTGGGGGGAATCGGCCTTGGGTAATGAAATCATCCAGACAATCTGCAAGGGCGGTGCCTAGACTACAAGGCACTCACTTAGCTCTTGCTTGTGCATGTGTAGGCAAGGCAAAAGCGGCATTACCTGCAACGCCTGTAGATCTCGTAATACTGCTGGGGCGCTGGGTTTGACATGTCTGCGGCGAACACGAAGCTGTTTCTGAAGCCTTTGGGTGTCGGTCGGCAAGATCTAGTAATTTCGTTGAGCTGTGAACAAGCTCCTCGGCGGATCAGTGAAGTGGATGTTAAGGAGAAAGTTACACAAAGGCGGAGAGTGAATGGATGGACGACTTGTTAGTAAGCCGGTATATATTCGGCAGTCACGGCCTTGGCATTGAAGCCGTGCAGAAGCATCGTCACTTCGAGCTTCAGCGTTCGCCTTGCCGCTTGGATTTCCACTGCCTTTTCCTTCGTCGTTACCTTGAATCTCCTGGCAACGATGAGTCTTACATATGCCGCTGGGGGTGCGACCACTGCGTTGACAGTCGTCGGACTGTGTATGGACTCCTCCTGAGGCAACTATCACGGACGAAGCTAATGGAGCTTAGACATGCTGTTCCAGGGCGAAGGAGAATACTTTGACGTATAGACGATCGATATTGAGCTGGTAAACTCTGCTTACATATTGCTTGTCTAGGTCGGTGCCTTCCTCGAGAGCATATCGCCTTACGCTTGGGCAGACTTGGGCATCGGTTTCTGCATTGGTCTATCGGTCGTTGGCGCCGCATGGTACGATAGGTTACACGAGCACACAGCCTTGAGCCCGTGGCTGACAGCATCATTAGGGGCATCTTCATCACCGGATCCTCCATCGTTGGTGGCGGTGTGAAAGCCCCCCGAATCCGTACGAAAAACCTTATCTCGATCATCTTCTGCGAAGTCGTCGCCATCTACGGGGTCATCATGTCCATCGTCTTCAGCTCGAAACTCACCACACCCGATAAAGAGACGATGTACTCAGGGCAGAACTACTACGTAGGGTTTGCGCTGTTTTGGTCAGGCATCACAGTGGGCATGTGCAATTTGATATGCGGAGTCAGCGTGGGCATCAATGGATCGAGCGCGGCGTTGGCAGATGCTGCCGATCCCAGCCTGTGAGTACACGCAAAACTTTATAGTCTTGCCCTCCTAACAATATGGCAGTTTCGTTAAGATCCTCGTCGTGGAAATCTTCAGCTCTGTATTGGGACTCTTCGGTCTAATTATTGGATTGCTTGTGTCCGGGAAAGCAGGAGACTTCAAATGATAGAAGTGCACTGGTCATACAGGAGGAAGAGGATCCCGACGTGCATGGATATACCATATTAATCCTCATACAGCAGGCGTGGCGTTCCGGTAGCAGACATTGTAGGATGATATGCATGAAGCGTTCATGCTCGAACGAAGCTGCATGTAGAGACGTAAAGATGTAAATATACATTTCGGGAGCACAGGCATGGCCATTCAGCCGTGCCTCTAGCCGCCGTATAGATTGCAAGTCTTTTCACGCCGAGGCTGAGCGGTGATCCGGAAAAAGTGAACTATCGTTCATTTGATCAGCATGATGGTGACTACTAGAAATTTACGTTCACTTTCTCCACTAGCAGAGCTTGCAGTACCAAACGTCAATCTCCTACTAACACTTCTAATTCTACGTAATTTGGTAACACCTCATAATTAGCGACATGTATACCTAGTGTGGACGTTGTGGGCTTCAAGTGGTCATGTGCTTTGAGGCATACTTTTTGGACGTAATGTTTTTATACGACGAGGTACTGATACTCATATCTTCGAGACTATGCTTTTGATCTTTTCAACGTTCTCGCCTTCGATACAGTCGACCTTCTCTTTGGTAACTCTCTCTACTGCCTTTCCTACTTCCTCATCGCCGTTCAACATGTCCACCCAGCCAGTCTCGTAACCACTCTCCAAAAGTCTCGCCGCGACCTCCGCCACGGTCGCCCTGCTGATCTCTCCACTTGCTCTGGTCTTCCCCAGCTGCACGTTCTCCACACCTTCTTCCGTCAAGCGTCCCGGTCGTAAGCAGATTCCCGCAAAGTCCTCTCCTCGTGCCAGTGCCACGCTCGCAAGATACTCATCAGATTCGACCTTGGCCTTGAAATAGTTTTTCAGCGCACCCTCATTGACCTCCTGACTCCCCTTCCACTCCTCATTGCTCCACCAGCTGGGCTTGTTTCTCCGGCTGCCAAGATACGAAACCAGCAGAAACTTAGCAACAGAAGACGTCTCATGGGTAGCCTTCAAGAAAGCAATGCACGCATCTCGGTCGATAGCTTTCGTCCTCTCCGGCCCGCCCTTGCCGCCGGCACCCGCTGACCAGACTATCCAGTTCGGCTTGACCTCGTCTACGATCTTCTTCGCGTCGCTGGAGGTTTTAATGTCCTCAAGGCTACTGAGGTAAACGTTGAGTTTGCCGGGTTGACCGCGGCCTAAGGATTCGATGGTGGGCTTTTGGTCGGCGGCCCGAATGAGAGATGTCACGGTCCATGAGCGGGAGAGGAGGAGGGGTGTCAGAAGCTGGGAGACCTTTCCGTGGCCACCGAGGAGAAGAATGTGCGGTGTTGTCATGTTTGAATATGTAGGGCGTCTAATTTCTCGAATTGGGGACAGTGATTGAGAAGTACAGGCTGAGATCAGAGATCAAGGACCACTGCAATGCGACTGAGTCCAAGGCTTGCTTAGGCATCATTTGACAATCACATCATGTCGGGTGCTTGCAACGTCATACCATGCACACGCGGGACGGGCCGAACCTTGTCTGCTAGAGGTACCGGGCTCAGGGTCCCTGGAAAGGCTCTGAATTAGATGCCGGACCAGTCTCTTTGCGAAAGACCTTGCTGCTGACATTACTCAATTAAGTCCCTTCCTGTCTGAACAATCCTATGGTGTGTCTGACGAACAAGAATCGATTACTGGACGTTCCCTGTAACGCGACCATAACCAGACGGAGTAATTTCGTTCACGGACAGCTTTTCTAAACTGAATTCTTTCTCGGTCCTCTCCGTACCATGCATACTTCTCTATCAGGTCCTGGATCCACAGGCTCGAATCCAAAGCGCTGATAAACCGGTCTGCCCCTCTCTGAAGCCTCTAAGTATATGGCCGTAGGAGGAAGCTCCTTGTCAGCCAGGTCGATGACTTCTTTCAGTAACATGCCAGCGACTCCGCGTCCTTGATACTCTGGAATGACCCACAACGGGGTCAAAAACCTGTGAACACAAGGTTCGTAAGGGTTAGCGATTGTATGTAAGGGGAACAACGTATTAATGCTTCTCCTCACCCATGACCTCTTTCCTCAATCGATCATACTTTACAACGTTATCCTGCCACTTCACCAGATCAGTTCCACTCCACAACTCTTCCACCTCCTCTTCACTCAATCCATACTCCTCTGCCCATCCAAACTTTTCCCACGCATCGCGTCTCCACAGATTATACACCTCTTCCACATCTGGCGTGACCCACCCAGCATGTCCAATAATGCGGCTGGGATCATATTTCGGTGTAGCTTTGGTCCACTTGGTATTTGGCATGCACAGCGAAGGCTTTAGGCGCATGGCTTGGCGGCGGATTCGGACGGAGTGCTCGGGGCGGAGATGCTCGGGCTCTTTCTCGTTCAACCAGCTTGCAAAAGCCAGGTAGAAGCCTTCAGTCTGGACTCAGTTGGCCAGTCTTGAGATTTGTACGTTCTTTGTATT
>Ga0068628_1000817_pt1 | contig 12004 bp, 9 predicted proteins | sample InSIn2gowninarea_FD_77431 | JGI IMG/M metagenome (GOLD analysis project Ga0068628, IMG submission 77431) | Clean room microbial communities from NASA Spacecraft Assembly Facility at Jet Propulsion Laboratory, Pasadena, California, USA -... ... | reverse complement strand
TCTATCAAACCTAGATATGCCAGAATCAGATCCTTCCAATATAGTTAAGACAACTTTTGTGCCATCCACCAAACAATTCGTTGTACCTACTCCTAATAATGGTGGTTCCTGAGGCCATGGAAAAGGTTTCTAGCAGAGCTTTGAAAGCATGGGCTTCACTGACAAAAGGATGTCTGAACAATGTATTGTCATCAACAAATTGTTGAAGAGTTATAGCAGAGGTTCCATGGGCAGAGATGCCTTTGAGGTCATGAGATTGAACAACATTCTTTATAAGGCAACCCAAACCTTCTGCCATAAGAATAAAGAGGAAGGGGGATAAAGGGTCACCTTGACGAATTCCTCTGGATGGAAAGTAGGGTTTGGAGGGGATTCCATTAACTAGGATGGAGCAGAAGGGGGATGATATGAGATTCATAATCCATCTAACCCAGGTCGGGCTAAATCCGAAGGCAGTAAGCAATTGTTTTATATAAGTCCAACTTAGTTTGTCGAAAGCTTCAGAAAGATCGATTTTAAGAAGCATACCTGCCTGTTTGTTGCTCTTTAAGGAATGAATAATTTCATGAGTCAATATGATGCCATCCAAGATTTGACATCCTTCAACATACCTAGATTGTTCCGGCAAAATGAAAAGAGGGAGAAGCGGTTTGAGGCGATTGGCAATGACTTTCGAAATGATTTTGTATATGACATTGCTCAAAGCGATGGGCCTGAACTTCTCCGGAGTACTCGGTTGATATTCTTTGGGGATGAGAGCAATGAATGTAGCATTGAGAGAAGGAAGTAGCCAATGCATAGCTCGTGATTCTTCTACCACTTTCCAAACTTCCTCTTTGATTAAATCCCAAAAGTGATGGTAGAAGTTAGAGATGAAGCCATCAGGTCCAGGAGCCTTCCCATCTTTCAGTTGAGCTAAAGCAGATTCTACTTCCATCATAGTAACCAGTCGCAGCAAGAGATGATTATGCTCTTCTGTTATAATTCTTGGAATATACTGGAGTATTTCGTTTATTACAGGTTGTCTATCTGTAGGCGGCTCTTGATGTACTGTTTTGAAGTGATTAGTGAGTTCTCTCTCAATATCTTCATGTTTCTCCATTCGCTCTCCCTGTGGATTTTGAAGATGCGCAATGGTGTTATTCATTCTTCTTTGGATAGTTGTGCGGTGAAAGAATTTGGTGTTTCTTTCCCCTTCTTTAAGCCATCTGATTCTTGATTTTTGTTTCCAAAGCATTTCCTCTTGTTTCCTTCTTTCTTCTAGTTGCGTGAGAAGAGCTTGTTCTTGACTTGCTAAAGTCTCCGTTCTGCCTCCTGTAATGATCTTCTGTTGTAGCTCTATCATACTTTGCTCGAGCACTTTTTGACCTTGAAAAATATTACTGAAGGTGGTATGATTCTAGTGCTTGATTTGCCTTTTGATATGCTTCAACCTCTGTTGGAATTTATACATAGTTGAGCCGCTAGAGGGAGTAAAGTTCTCTCAAGCTGATTTGACTATGTTTTTGAAATATGGGTGAGTAAGCCAAAAAATTTCAAATCTGAATGGTTTCCTGTTTGAGTTTCCAGGACCCATCCATTGAAGGGAAATGGGCCAGTGATCTGAGCCTGCAATGGGGAGTATTGAGGCGGTGATATCGCCTCCCATATGTACTGAGTTATCTGAGATGAGGAATCTGTCCAACTTGGAAGTGATTTGTTGAGAGTCAGACCTTTTATTATTCCATGTGAAAAGACCATTATCAAATGGTAAATCAATTAGCCAATTATTTTGAGTGTATTTTTTGAAGCCGTTGCTTTCACTGTCCAGCTTCCTTCTGCCTCCTTTTTTTTTCCTCCAGCCGAGTGATCATATTGAAGTCACCACCTGTGATCCAGAGTGGATGTGTTCTTGTGGAATTGAGAGTTTCCAACGATTTTAGCAACGCATTCTTTTGCATAGAATCTTGAGGGAAGTATACATTAGTCAAGTGACCATGTATATTGGTTCCTATGATGTGAACAGTGGCTTGGATAAAATGATGAGATGCATGAAAGTCTGTAAGGGAGATGTGTTGCGTGTTCCAGGCTATAGAAAGCCCCCTCGAAGTTCCTGTTGCATCTACTGTGACAATTTGGCATCCCGACCAAGCTTTGGATAAAATGGAAACTAATGTGCTAGTATTACATTTTGTTTCCTGCGTGAAGAGAATATGCGGTTTTTCATGCTGTATCATGTTCTTTATCATCATGTATTTCCCGGGACTGTTAAGTCCTCGAACATTCCATGAAATGAGCTTCATGGTTGACCAGTAGATAAGGATCTGTAGTATTTAGTCAGCTTGGAGCACCTACCAGACTCCACTAGCATTTCCCCAATGAGGATGGTGCATTGTAAATCTGTCTTTCTGCCTCTCTTCTTCCCATCTTTGGTGATGTGTTTCCCATCCCAACTGCTTCCTTGTTGTATGCCTAGGGTTCTGTGCTAGTGCACTCTTGAGAGTACCACTTCCAGATTTTCAAGCTGCTTGTCAGGTATTTTATTGAACTCTTTCTTTTTGCACGCTTGTTCTAGACTGAAAATGTCTAGGTCTCCTAGATCAAAGCTTTCAGGTTCTTCTTCCATGTGACTTTGTTGACTGCTCTCATCCATATGGTGGTTTGTTTTGAGTGGGTCTGTCAACAAGTTGTCAATGTCCATTCCTTTTGTCCATAGGGCTTTGTTGTAATCTTGAAGGGGGATAGGTTGAGAGGCTGTTGGTTGCGGATCTTAGTTAGTCGCCAAGGATGGTTGACTAGCATTATTAGGAGTAGGTACAACGAATTGTTTGGTGGATGGCACAAAAGTTGTCTTAACTATATTGGAAGGATCTGATTCTGGCATATCTAGGTTTGATAGAAGGTCAAAATTTTTGCTGGAGGATGGTGCATCGGAGAATGGTATTGCGTTTTTTGGTGCAGTAGGGGGTTTTTTGTTATGTTTCTTTCTATTAACAACTTTGGTAAACCCTTCAGCGTCAGATTTTCCAACATGGTCTGTAGATTTAGAGGACAATCACGGAATAAATGTCCATGGGCGTGGAATTTCCTACATCTAAAGGGCACATGTTCATAATCTATGGGTTGAATCCATTCAAAGTCATCGTGAAGGAGACTTATTGAATCCGTAAGTCCCTTGCCTAGTTTCATATAAACGCAAATGCAAGCATATGAGGTGTACCGACGAAGCTTTGTTTCCTCTGCAATCTTTATGAATTCTCCTAGCCCATTGCCAATAGCTTTGAGTGATTCTTCATCCCAGTATTCCAGAGGTAAGGAATACACGTGAATCCAAACTGATGCCTAGCTGAAGTCTTCCTTTTCTGGATTGAATCTTTCTATCCAATCTCGTAGATATAGACCTGCAGCATTGAAGAAATAGGGTCCTCCATCTAGAACGCGATTCCTGTCCTCAATGTAGTTGAAGATGGCCATGAAAAAACCTTTGGGGCCTAGCTGTAGGGTAACATGTCCCTTGGGTTTCCACTTTGAAGTTATCCATCCTTACAGAGCTTTTTCGGTAGGCCAGTAGCCTATGAATTTACCTATCAGTGCATGGTCTTTCATATATTGTATTTATGCATTGATTCTATGACTGGGTAGATCAATCTTGGGTCGTTCCGTTGCAATGCGCTTGCAAGTGGAAGACGTTGCATTCTTTGATTCTTCAGGTGTTGCAGGGATGTTCTCTTTTTCGTTGTTCAGATCTGACGTTTCGTTCTTCTCTTGCTGCTACACAGGCTGTACCAATGGTTGTTTTGCTCTTCCAGTTGAGGGCTGTTCATTTTTGTCCTCATGAGGCCGATTTCCATTGTTGCGGCCTGTAGGGGGAGGCCCTGTGGTCTCCCCCATCTGAATATTCATTGGTTGTTTCTACCAGTTCAGCCAGACCCACGCTAGCAGCGGTACTGCTTGATTCTGAAAGTTTGCTTTCTCTGTCGCTGCGCCGTGGAAGGTTTTGTCAGAAACCTAGTCCGTCATTTTCCTCTGCTCCGCCAAGCCTCTGTGTTGGAGCGCAAAAAATCTATAGTTGAACATTGCACATTAAAATTTATTATTTAAAAAAATAAAATTAAGTTATTTATTTCAACCCTTATTAGCTATTAAATTGAACATCTTATTGCTCATTGCATTGATTTGCTAACCTTGCAATGATAATGATATACATATTGTCAATTCATAAAATATTATTTTATTGTAACATGAATATCTTATTCAAAAATAAATACCAAAAAGTGTTGGGCATTTATGGTCCAAGTCTATGAAGTGACATCTACTTATGGAATGTTATTTCATCTATATAAATTCATCTTACACATTTGGAGGATGTAAATATCATTTGACATTACACAAATTTACTTGAATGGAACATATAGAAATAAAAAAATTAAAAATAAAAATAGCTTCATCTTAAATGTGATGTCCCGTAGCATTTTTTTAACATCACACAACTCAACACGTCACACTGCGAGGTGAAAGCCTTTCATACGTGTCTGGTTACCTTGGGGTTCAATATCAAGATATGATCTCTCACGAGACTACATATAAAAAAAAATTAATAAAAAGAAGTCAATGACTAGAGACAAACTTGTGTCAATTTTTCTTTAAATTGATATTAATGTAAAATTAAAAATGTTATTGAGATATAAATAAATTGATTTATATATAAATAATTTAAATGTATAAAAGTTAATAATGTAATAAAAAATGTATTATTAAATTAGAAAGAAACATATTATTAATTTTAGTTATTACAATTTATTTATTTATTAATTTATTAATTAATATTTTAAATGTAAAATAATTATATTTTTTTTCTATATTTAAATAATGTATTATTTTTGGTTATCTTTTAAAAATTGATACATTACATATGTTTTAAAACATAAAATAAATATATATACAAATAATTTAAAAATATTAAAATGAATATTATAAAAAAGAAGATATGTAAACTCTTTTCCCTAACGATATGGATATAGTTATATCACAGTCGAAATCCAATCCACGTTAACATAGATAGCAATTTTTATCATCGATTTAATGATTGATTTAGATATCAACATTCCTAGGTCAATGTAGGCATTTTATTAATCCTTCACAACTAGCATGTTTTTCATTTGGATAGTCGTCTAATATTTGACAACTAACATATTTGTTTACTAGGTGTATAATTGTAGGGACATATTGACTTGCATATTTTTCTAATAGATGACATTCAAACAAGATATAATTATTGATGGCCTTGTGTCCTCACAAGGTGAATTTGAACATCTAATTATTTATTATTATTGTGTGCAACTTTTTCTATCTGTTTTAGCTATAGTTAAACAAAGTGGCAGAGACTATCTACTATGTAACACTTGTTAAATGTTATGAGACTTGGTTTGGTATTTTATACAATGACAATTCATTTTCATAAATATTTAGATTTGATAGGTGTACTCTTTATTTAATGTTATGACATTTGGTTGTATACAAAATTTTCTTGATTTTTTGTTATATATATATATATATGACAATCCAATTTTAAACACCATGAAATTAATCATTTCAGGTAAATGAACCAATCAGAAAATAAAAATGAAAATTTAAAAACTTTCAAATAAATTTTTGATTTGCAAAAAATTTAGTTTAATATTTAATTTTTTCAAAACTTCAATCAACTTTATAAAATTTATTTAGAAATTTCAAAACTAATTGAAAATCAAACATTTTTTACTAAAATAAAAAGTAAAAAATACATTAAAATATTTTAGTATTATAAAAATCATTAATTAATATAAATTAAACTTATCAATATATAAATATAATAAAATCATTAATTTATATTTATAGATATATTTTAAATTTATGAAATTTCAAAAAGCTTATTTATATTTATATTAAAAGAAGTGTTTTGACAATAACACTTACCAATATATGATGTTATATTATATGTTAGGATGTGATTGATATTATATAAAATCAACCTATGATGTCATATTATATGTTAAGATGTGATTGATATGATATCAGATCTTAATCGGTAGTTGATCTACTTAATCCTATGTGATGTCGTATTATATAATATTAAATATTTATAGTTAGATTATTTCTTTCTTTCAAAATATCGTAAATATAAAATATGAATTTAATGAATAATTGTGAAAAAGAGCATATGAATAAAAAATGTGATTTATTTTATAAATTTCCGATTAAAAAATATAATATATTTTATAAAAAATAAAATGTTCTTTCAATATGAAAGATGAATAATTGTGTCGGCCTGGAGTATGCCGTAAAACTGCTTTTGCTTGGCTAAGAGCTCGTCTTCCTCGGACGTAAGGAAACAGGTTAACGGCCCAAGTCCCAGAGGCATCTGGCAGGAGTGAAAGCCTGCTCCCTTACGGACCACCAGCGGGTTATTACCGGTGGCGTGGTTTTCCTATTTAACAATGATGAGTCAAGCCGACACTCGCGGATAGCAGCCAGAGATGGCTGTCCTCATTGTTGGTTTGACACCTGAGTTGATAGGTTTTGCCACCTTCGGAAGAAAGATGAATAATTGTGAAAATATATAGTGTCTCAAGAAAAAAAAAAAAAAATTATTATATAAGATATTTAATTTTATTTTATATTTAATGTAGATTAATTTTATAATATTATTTGATTAATTTTAAATTAACATTTATAAAAAAAATTTAAGTTTAATAAGATTTTATTTTCATCATTTTTAATATATATTAATTGAATTATTTTTTTTAATAAAAAATATTTTAATTTTCTCATTTAGGGGTATTTTATTTGGTGAATTCATGTTATGTAAAGTTATGTGAGTGATGAAGGTTTCATGTTTAATTTTCTTGATTGTCAAATCTGTGTATCGTTTTAGGGGTAGGCCAATTATACTTAGAAGTTATAGTGGCAGTATCTAGAATCAACCTTTTGTAATAAAAGTAGGAACGTTTGTCGTATCCTCTTTCTTCTTTTCTATATATATATATATATATTCATTTCTTTTGACTAGTGTTAAGAATAAAGAGAACATTTTTAAGATAATAGTTAGTTCTCCTGAGCTTCTTAGTAAATTTGGGAATTGGTCATTCCCAAAACACTATGCGATGAAAGAGTCTACCACCTTTGCTACACTAAGAGGGTGGAAGATGAAAGACACTTTTTCTTAGATTATTTATGCTCACGTTTAATTTCCAAATTATTTGTCACACTACCATCCTTCTTGACCTTTTAAATCAATAATAATATGGTGATCTTGGAACACTTTTCTCACTTCTTTTTGAGTCGTTAAAGAATTCTGATTAATCTCTTATTTTCATAACGTATGATAAATTATATAAATATTAGTGAACTTGATTCTCCATCATCATAGTTATAAACAAAGTAAACTTTGAAACATGAACTGATATGATTACTTGTTTCGTAGAAGTAGCAAAAAAGTGACCCGATTTTGAAAAGTGGTGATGCATAATACACTTCTCTTTTTTTGGAGAATATTTTTGACACTTTAAATAACTAATACGATAACCCATTTCATAGAGGTAGCAAAAAAGTGACCCAATTTTGAATAGTGGTGATGCGGAATACACTTCTTTTTTTTCAAAGCATATTTTTGACACTTTAAATTTTCTTATGTATCAAATATATTAAATATTTGTTTTTAAATGTTAGCGATTTTCATGCTGATTTTGAAACGTGTTGATGCAACATCAAGCTTTTTTTGAAATCATGATTACTTAACGAATTGTTTTATTTTTATTTTTTATTTTTAATGTTGATTATTTTTTTTTCCTATGGAAAAAGTCGTAATTTCCATTAGTAAAGATGAAAATTACATTCTGTATATGCATAAGCATTACTTTGATATGGCAGCCTGTCTAACAAAAAGATGATAAAACTGTGCATTCCTCCACGCAGGGAGTTCATGAAAAAGCCAAGACATTTATAATTTAAACTTTCCGCTCTCTTCTCAGAGGGATAAAGAGTACCGATAGCTATTTACAATATATCAAAAAACATTATCATCAAAACTGAATAAAAACTGTTCCTTTCCAGTGCTGCTGTCATGGTGCTTCAAGGTCTACAAAAGGCCTATGGCAGTGCTGATACACGACCCTGTCCAGATCTTCGCAAATCATCCAAGAGTTGTCATCCCTGATCGCTGCTTCTTTGGATAGGAAGTAAGCAGTGGTTTTCTGCTCCCTGTAAATGTGATGACAAATGAATGAGTCAAAATGCGAGACAAGTCTATGTATCTCATCCAGTATATGCCTCAATGAGTAAACAGAACATGTATATTTTTTGTTGATCCAGTTTATAACCAATTTTAAGTCACCAAAAAGTTGCAGGCTAGTGCAATGTTTTTGTAAAGAAAAAAAATAATGTTTTTTGCAGTAACAAGATTGGCATAATTGTTGGTTCCCCTGCCTAAACCCATTTGAATTTTGTAGGAATGGGTTTTGGATAAATGTAGGATCACTCCCCCACCACAGCCCATCTCCTGTGCTGAACCATCAAAGAAGGCCCAAGGGATGGATTTGTTGATGACCTCTGTCTCAACATTCCTTGACTGGTTTTTTGGGGCTCCTTGGGGATCAAGCGACAGTCTGCTATGATTCTGTTATGAATGGAGGGCCAGTGAGGAGGCTTCTGCATAAAAATAATTTGATTCCTTGTTATCCATAGCTCCCAGCTGATTAGCAAAGGAGGGTTCCTTTCCTTCCCAGAAGTGTCCTTCCACCATGTATTCCATGCCTCCTTGACTGCTGTCCCATGCCATCTGGTCCAAATGGAGAGTGATGACAAGATACCATTCCAAAGATCTTGTGCCAGTGGGCACCTCAGGAAGAGGTGTTCTGTGTCCTTATCGTTGCTTTTGCATAGGTGGCACTAGAATAGTCCAGCGAAAGATTGTTTCATAAGATTTGCCCCTATTGGAACCTTGTTATTTAAGATGGACCACAAGAGCAACTTTGATCTGGGGGCAGCTTTGAGTTTCCAAAGAAGGTTCCATCTTATCTCAGAGTCTAGTGGCTTAAGGGATTCCATTAGAAACAGATATCTGATCTTGGGTGCATAGTAACTGTTTTTTGCAAAAGCCCAGATGAGCTCATCTTCTCCTTTCGTTATCCTTATGTGAGCCTCCGTTAGCGTTGTAATAAAAAAACTCCAAACTTGCTGCCACTGTCAGGGGATGTTTAGGGTTGCTTCCGATTTCCAAGCCTGTTGTGCTAAGGAGGAGCGCTCATTGTCTATAATGAGACTGAGATGTGATATCCCCTGTTCTGCTAGATGGAATCTTAGTTCCTCGGGGAGTTTGTGAGCATTGCCACAGCCCACCCATGGGTCCACTCCTAGAGGCACTTGGGAGCCCGATTGTATTCTCCAAGTCAAACCATTCCTTATCAGGTCCTTGGCTTTCATCACTGCTTTCCAGATGTTGGAGATGTTCCCATTGGTTCGATGATCTTGACAAATCCAATACAGAGGATTTGAGGGGGTTATATATTTTGAAGTGACAACCTTCGTCCAAAGGCTGTCGCTGTTGATCACTGTAGATGAGGGTCACGATATTAAAACTGATCCCTTTTGTTATTTTGTTGAGTTTGGAAAAGATTTTGACATTGTTTTTAATACAACTACTTAGAAGAGGCTGGAAGAGATAATCGCTCCTTCTTCAGTTGAGGGTTGTTGTGATAAGGTTGTATGAGAACATTATTATCGAGTTTAGGATCACTAAGGGTTGGTTGTAATAAATTAAGTACAATATTAAAGAAAGGATGTCTCTTGTCCCTTTCCTTTTTTAGTATATACATTGTTAAGCTAGAAGAGTGTTTGAAAGATGCAAGTTGTGTTGGCCACACACTCACTAGTATAGTAAAAACTCTTCTCCTTTATGTTGATGATATTGTTATTTTTGTGAGGAGTCCTTGTGATATTGGAAAACAACTAAGAATCCTACAATATTTCTCTTACAAGATGGATATTTTTGGAACTATCAACAATACTGAGAGGGCGGGGGCTGAATCAATATTGAGCCATTTTAAGAACTTTTATTTTATTAGAAGTCAATAAAATAGTGTGCAAGAGGTCATTAAAAATATTGCATCAATCTTACATAAAACTAAATAATGAGAATAAATTTATAAATTCATATATACATGAGGAGATAACAATCTCCAAGATTTATGAGCTTTAACTCAATGGAGGCTACATCCCCCTAGGATTTTGTCAGTTGCAACTGAAAGGGAGCACCAAATCCCTTTATTTTTTCCACACCAACAAGAAGGGGGATACAACCCCCTTTGGCCCAAGCTACAACTTGTATTTGGTATGCTTCAAACATTCAACAAGTCATCTTCAAATTCCACTGTCCATGCTCAACCAAGCATTCCTTTTCTCACTTGTCTCTCAACAATATTTTTTAGCAAGGTCACGACTCTTTAATGCGATTCTTTTCAACCTCAGGTTATCTTCTGTAATTCAACCTTTGTGGTGACTCTGCAATAATAGTGAATTTGGCCTACAATAAGGGGGATAAATTTAGCGTATAACCAGAATGTCTTCTTAGAAAAATGTACACAACAGAGAGCTCAGTCTAGTCTCAAGATTGAGACTTACATCTAAGGCCTTTTCTCCAATAATACATAGCTTAAGAACCATTAGATAACCTAAAGAATTTCTTGTAGTAGATGATTTAACTAAGCAATACCCATGAACTCAATCTCAAAAAGTGTCCCAACTTCAACCATAAGAAACCCTTCCTTTGCGGTTAGATCAGGCTTAAACTCGAACTCTATTTGTGGAATTTTTTTGCCTTTTAGCAGTCCTAATCAGTGATCCTTTCCTCCTTAAAATAATCCTCAAAAGGGAAAAGAAATGTATGCCCAACACTTACAACCTCAAAAATCTACATCAACAAAGATCTTGATCTGCTACTAGAAACAGAAAACACTCAACCTTTTTATCCTTGATCACTGCTCTTCATGTCACCAAATTTCTCCTTATTTTGTCCTTGGTCTGCTCTAGTGAATTCATAGATGTTATATTCTTAGATAGATGCTCTGAACTAATTCCTTAAAATTCCCACGACTATTGTTATCTATACATTTTGGAGGGAGGCCTATTTTAGGGTCGATCTGATACTAAAATATGAAAAAATTCCTTTCTAAAAGACATGTCTATTGCTACAACCAACTTAAAGTTGGATGGGTACAAATTAATTATTTTAAATTTAAACATGAAGAATTTCTTGTCTATAATGGAGGTCTACTTCTCAATTTTAATGGACCACCATGATTAGGGTTTGGACCATATTTGACTTTTTTGGTCATGCATTTTATGTGGGGTAAAACCCATTCAACTTGGTGCGAATTATGAAAAAGTTTCAAACTTGAGTATCTCTCCAACCAAAAAGGCCCTATCAAGTGAAATTACACGATGAGGACTACTAATATAGAGTAGTCTTGCACCCAAATTCACTAAGTTTTCTATGCATATTGTTAAAAATTATATCATATCAATGGCCCATTTACCTTTTGACATCAATGACAATTATATACAACAATCTCAACATTTTTCATTGATGTCAATACTCATGCTCCCCTTCTCTCCATGCTTCACTTCCTTTCTCCCCACCTTTGACATAATGACAAAGGGTGACTTGTTTCTTTGGGGCTTCTTCCCCTGAGCATATGGCACTTAACATGGCTATTGCCTTCTTACCCTTCCCTTCTTTGTTGCCCCTAACTCTCTCGTACTTGGATGTAATTTTCTTTTTCTCTGCTTGGTTTAGAATGTATATGTTGTTTGGTATTTTTTTAGTTGTTGCAAGCAATATTCTTGAGTCTTATTGTCTAATTTCTCATTTCCAAGAATCAAACAAGATATTATACCATTGATCATACATTTTGCTGACACTGAGAATATTGCGCTTCAAATCCTCAACCAACAAAAAAATTTCTGTTTTTACATGTTCACTTCCAAGATA
>Ga0068628_1000816_pt1 | contig 12009 bp, 6 predicted proteins | sample InSIn2gowninarea_FD_77431 | JGI IMG/M metagenome (GOLD analysis project Ga0068628, IMG submission 77431) | Clean room microbial communities from NASA Spacecraft Assembly Facility at Jet Propulsion Laboratory, Pasadena, California, USA -... ... | reverse complement strand
TCTGGTTTATCTGTTATAATTTGTTTGGACAATAATTAGGGGTATACTTGAAAAAAAATGTTATGTTGAGGACAATAGCATAGGCTCCATCTCCCCTTTACCACTGCAAAATTGTCTTGTTTCCTTCATAGTAATGAAACATTGTAAAGCTACAATAATTTTTTGAATTCCATTTGCACATAGATTAGATTGCATGTTATTATTATTATTTGTGTATGTGGTGGAATGGACAACTAAGGTGGGCTTATACTCGCATGGAAAAAGTTCATTTATGTTTGCAACCAAAGTAACCTCTAGGTGTACTAGTGTTTCTCCACATGTCGCACATAGGAATAGTTGGGTTTTGAACTAGCGATGTTGCAAGAAGTGCCTTAACAATGCAATCTATCACCAAATGATTCACACCTTGGAGTCCTAAAATTGAAGGATATCAAGGTGGTATTGATCCACTTATGTGTGCATGGGTCATGAGTTCATTTAAGATAATATCTCTAGGTCAAACCATATATAGCCACTACCTCAAGGTTCCCCCATACTTCATGTTAGGCCCTCACGAGAATTGAACCTTGCATAATGGTGAAAAATTCCTCACTTTTCACCGTTGGATCCAACATCTTTGGATGATTAATAGTTATTTATTTATTTAATGATTGTAGCTTTCTTTCATTATTTCATTATATGTTGCTTGCTGTTTTTATTCTATATATGGTTACATGTATTCATGAATCCATGGATTCTCCAGTCGCATGGTCCATGTCTAAATAATTCTTTGAGTGTTCCTTCTACAACTATAACTACTTGCAAAGACCTCTTATAGTGTCCCATGGCCATGTGATTAGTTGAAGAATCAATGATTTAAAGTGAATAAATTGTTGTACAATGGATTTCATGATTTTAACATAATTCCTACTTTGAATTCCATGTGGTTCCTTTTTCAACATACCATGATCTTGTGGTTGGTTAAAGAATAATCATACTTGCTTTTATTATATTAGTTTCACTTTAAAGTAATTGTATTTTAATTTCTAGAAATTAAAAATGTTCTGCAACAATTTTTGGCATGTAGAGGGTAGACTTAAGTTTAAATTGAAACAACCAACAAAACCTCTCAGACACCATCCCTTTCAGCATCACTTAAGAGTAGGTGAAGTCTCACTTATGACATCTTATGAGGGACTATAGGAACCAAGACAATTTTGCAGTGGTAAAGGGGAGATGGAGCCTATGCTATTGTCCTCAACATAACATTTTTTTTCAAGTATACCCCTAATTATTGTCCAAACAAATTATAACAGATAAACCAGATTAGTTAAACCATACTGCGCACAACAAAAAATTTACCAAAATTCCAATTCTATTATTTTGGAAAATTCTTCATTACATCATAAGTCATGGATCACCAGCCTAAATAATCATATTACAAAGTAAATTCGTCATGGTTTGCTTACCCTAAATAGAACATAACAAGGTACACCTACAAAATAACATTATTTCCCTATTTATAGTTTTACATTTTGCACAAGCCTAACCAACGACCTATTTTTACCATGGGAAACTCCTAATACAATGGGTAAAAACCCAAAAAACTATCTTATAGTATTTCACATTCCGCACACTACTCCCTAGATCACTTTATCACACACTATTTGTAAGTGTGGTGCTCCTTTGCACATAATCTTCAAAATCCTGCCTCTAAATTGTTGCTACAACAAGGACCCAACTACCATCTATGGCACATCCTGATCCACTTAGTCCTTCTTCTATTCCATACTTATCTCATGAGTCTATATTTCCATCGACTTCATTATCTTCAAAATTGTGTACGCACATTCATCCACTCCTACTACGTCTTCTTGTGGCATGCTCTTCTAGTGCTGCAAGTACCAAGTCTTGCACCCCTGTGATTTCAAAAATATTTTCATGCCTCCTCTCAACACATGCAGGGTCTATTCCTTTTGGATATTGTAGTCTGCATGACACTAGCCATAACAATGTTTTCATTCAAAAGTGGTACCATGTTGTGGGCTTTGTGCAACATCCCCATGAACTTTATGAACTATTATTGTATGGAGCTTCTTTGGTGATACATATCCTTTTGAAACTTGTCTCTATGAGACCTTTCCTAAAACTAATGTGTTAACAAAATTTTCCACAGACTACGCTATGTCAATTGGTAAACCTAACAACTCATCTCCAAGCTTATTTTCCAATCCTCGTTTCCTTAATACTGTGTGAAAATTCCAACAATCCCTTGTTCTGAAACTCCTAACCACTCTAACTTCCTTACATCTATATCTTTCCTCCATGCTTTGTAGGAAAAATGAAATCGTTGAACTACTTTTAGGCTTTATACAGTTGGTTTGGCATGTTTTCACATAATTTGAACTACATGCATTCTAATATGATATTGTGTGGCACATAATTTTATTGTAGCGATTACTTGTATTGTGCATACTTGGGCCACTAGATGTCTTATCCAAATCATTTATGTTAGCTCTACTTCCTCGAAGTTATTATGGGTCACTCATTATATCGTCAATGAAATGGCTTGTCATTCCTACCGCATGCATGTTATCCCAATGGCATGGCATAAAGTGCCATTTCCCCATACTTCACCAAATTTTTACTGTTTGGTTATACTCATGCTAGATAGTATTCCATCAGTCCATTGCGCACCTATGTTAGACGTCATTATTCATATTCTCACATGATTTTGTTTTTTGTTGTGTGGCTCCCCTTACTATGCAATGGGTTGGATGCTCCTATAGAGTTTTAACCAACTCTTAGTGACGAATCATTCGATAGGTTCCCCATTGAGCTTCTATATTTTGGTTACTGCGGTCTCTATCACACCTTGGATCATATAAGGACCTAGCCAATGCATATGAAATTTCCCTTGGTTCTTTAGAAATTTATTTTCATAGAGCGAAACCAAGTCTCTTAGTTGAAATTGCTTTTGTTTATGCACCTATCATGCCAATATTTCTCAAATGCCTTTTATACATTCTGATAAAGCCATTCCACTGCATGGTATTCTTCTAACTACAACAGTTCTAACAACCTTTGTTCTACTGTGCCTTTCTCTATTAAATTTGTTAAGAAAACAATGCATTGACTAGGCATTATGAATTCCATAGACATCATTGCTTCCTACCCATATACCAACAATCCAAAGGGTGTTTGTCCTATTAGCCTCTTACATATAGTTATTTATGCCCATAGGACTATCAGAACTTACAAATCCCAAACATCTCATTTTACATTGCATACTTTTGTCAAAGTGTTTTCTAGAGTCTTATTAAAAGCTTCCATAATACCATTCGCTTGTGGATGATAGGGGGTGTTATTCTAGTGATAAATCTGAAATTTCTCTATCATTGTAGCAATTGCCCTTTTTCGAAAATGGGTCCATTTGACCACTCATTAATATCCTGGGGCATCCAAATCTTGTCACTACTTTCTTGAATATGAATCGTGTGGTTATCTTTGTGCTGTAGTCACGGATTGGTTCTACTTCCACCCACCTCGTAAGATAATTTGTCGCAGTTATTATGTACCTTGCTCTTGATCTGTTTGTTATGGGTTTTATTGGTCCAATGAAGTCAATGGCCCATTTATCAAATGCCTACAATGTGACCTATGGACTTAGTGGCATCTCATCCCTTCAAGAGGGTTTTCCAACTCTCTGACAAACATCACAATTTCAATAGAAATCATTAACGTATCTATGGAGAGTGGGTCACCACAGTCCTACCCATAATTTTCTATGTGATAGTATTCCTCGCATAATTGCCTCCTCTGATCCCTTCGTGTGCTCCCAATAGTATCAGTGGAATTTCATGTTCCAATGCACATTTCAAAAAGTATGCCATCCACTCCAAGATTTTATAGGCACCCTGCTTTGAGTTGGTAATCTAAGGCCTTTACTACTAGATATTTTTTTATGCAACTGTGTATTCCTTTTGGTCTACTCCTATACTTAGGAAATAATTAATGTCTACAAATTAATTGTTCACCATCTTGACTACAAAAATTTGTGCATCTGGAAAATTATCATCTAGGTTTGCTACATCTTCCCTAGTCAAAATATGAGACAAATGATCTAGTCCTGTATTGAGTCTTCCTAGCTTGACCACGACCTCAAATTCATATCCCTAAAATAACAATAGCCGCCTACAAATTCTCACCCCCAACACTAGTTTATTAACTAGATATGTTAGTGTAGAATGATTTGTGAACATCTTAAAGTGTGATCCTAGTAGATAACGTTGGAACTTTTATAGCACATACACCATTGCCAACCCTTCTCACTCCTTAGTGGTGTAATTTTTCTTTGTTGTTGATAGTTTCTGACTATAAAATGCAATAGGGTGATTTATCTCCCCTTCTCCTCGATGAGCCAATACTATGCCCAAGGCTATTGAAGAGGCATCAACATGCACATGGAAATCCTTTCACCATTTTGGTAAGACTAATATTGGTGTGGTGACCAAATTTTCCTTAAACATGTCCAAGGATTGCTCATGTCATTTTTCGATCCATTGGAGCTTTACTTCACTTTTCATCATATTTTCTAAATGTGCAACGGTCTTTGCTTATCCTCATATGAATTTTAAGTAGTAGCTAGTATGACTCAATGTTTTGCACAATTGGTGCATTGATGTCGGTGGAGGTAAATATTAGGGCTCTAGGAAATTCTCCTAGGTTGTAGCTTGGAGATGCCTGGTAACATATAATCTTCAATATGGTTCTAGGAACTTATTGGGATGGGTGATGGTTTGGTTCAAGCCAGATAACCACTTCTACTTTGTTTTCACTCCAGACATGCATGAACACCCTCAGACTACAAGGCTATAGACCACCAATGCTCAACAATTTGTGAATTAGGTGAATAGATGAAGAACACTAGCCACACTAGCAGATGCATACAGAATGTATGATGTCCAGCTGCAACTAGTAAAGAAACTTGCAAATCTAATCTATCAATGTAGAGATAAGATGACAGTTATCTTGCATTAGATACAGAAGAGGCATGTGTGACCTACTCACTGATACATTCGATTGTCTAATCCAGAGATAAGATGACAGTTATCTAGTGTTAGACATCGAAGAAGTCATGAATACAACACTTCAGGCACAAGCTTAGAACATAGGAAAAATGGACATTGAGCAATTAACAGCAAAAGGAGCTTGCATTGCTAAAAATGAAGATGAGACGCTGCAAGTCACAGAATATCTACAGTGTCCAAAAGTTGAACCAAAACACAATTTCCAACCCTGATTACATCTTTCTTCTGGCTATTTATAATCTATCATTACAATGGCCCTTAGCCATTTAGGGATGGAGGGTCTTAATTAACCACCAACTGGTTTTAGGACGCAATTTCATTTCATCACAAAAACATTTAATCCATTCTGATACTACATTATCCTGCTAAGTGGTTGGCTTAATTGTGGCCGTGGAGCTCCATGCTTGTTTAATTCGGTTGTTGAGTCATGCAATGTCCTTTTCTCCCTTGGCCATGCTTTCTGTTAATTTAGTTTCATGGTCAGACTGTCACCAGACTAACAGAGTCGGCCATCTTCCCCTTTGTGCAACAGACAGGGAGTGGAGTATGGAGTGCATGGGCAGATGAACGGTTGGAGTGATCGTGAATGGTGGCCATCGGATCAAAGGAGATGTGTGACAGAGATCATTTTTGGAGGCTAGCGGTCGTGGTGGGAGTGGAACATGTTCGGGCCGTTGGATCTTAAGGCAGGCGGATTGGACGGTTATCAGGCCGCAGAGATGCGTGGATGGTAACGTGCAGGGTGGTTTGATTTGAGTGGTAATGGTTTTTATTGCGCGGACATCAGGCGGTAAGTGGTAAGGGTCAGACCTCATCCGATGCCATTCACGGGATGATGCATAGCTACGGGGAAAAAGAAAAGCTGTCCTCATCAGGCGGGTACCTATCACGCTTGTTGTCCACACAATATGGGTGCTAACCATTACATCTAATGGGGGTGATCTAATGATGGAGGACTGTCAGACAGGTTGGTGTATCGGATGGGATGTGGGCTGTTGGATCGGCAGGGAAAGATCAACAGTAGAGAGTGGCAACAGTATGAGGTGTCCTCGAGGATCATGCTATGGGCACATTTGGTGAAGGGGTATGGTTTTTTGGGGGGTTTTTGGCTAATTCGCTTGGGGCTAAGGTTAGAGGGGCTTTGTCGGGATTTGAAGGTTAATTTAGGAAATGGAAAGGGTAAAGTGTGAGCAGGGTAATAGAAGAAGGGGAATAATGACCTGTGTGGGACCCTTTTAAGAACAAAAAGGTAGCCTGAATCCTCATTTGACCTTCACAAAGTCAGCACTACACTTCAAGGCTAACACTGGCTCCTTCTGGGGATGAAATCCTCCCTGTGAGGTTTCAAGAACTGTATACCACTGCCTTTTACATAAGAAACAAGATCAGAAATATTACCTAGCAGTCCATTGGGCATGGAGTCTATCTAAGCCTATACTAACACTTTGAAAAATAACATATTTACAATACTGAGGCCTGAAAACCTTGAACAAAATAAACCTTCAAAAACCGCCCATTGACTGGGCCATAAAAAACAGTTTCTCCCTCCAAACTTTGCAGCATGAAAGTATTGTTTCCCTAGACCTAAGAGATGACAAATGGTGCTATCCATAGAGCATCAATTTTACCATGATTTCCTTTCTTTTCCTTCAATGCATCCCATTTGAGAACCCAGCCACCAACCTGAAAATTGTCCATCTTTGCCTTTCTGTCAAAAGCTTCCTTGATTTTCCTTTGATGTACTACAGACCTCTCAATCAGTTGATCTCTGATCTGATAAACTTCAACCAAGTCACTCATTCTCCTTGCCATGTCACTTTCCTCATTCTGCTCTTCCTGATCCTGATGCTCCATTTTGTGATGTCTTTCTTTCCTTCATAATCTTCTCAGGGTCAGCTAGTGATTTCTGAGAATTTCTTCGAGTATGCCTCACAAACTGAGCTAGAACTGTGATGTGGAGTCACCAAGAGTTTCGTCCTCCAGTAAATTCGCCAGATAGATGATTACAACCAAGAATGTGTCTAGACTTTGTCTATCATCAAAGCTGGATCTGTGTCGTTCTCCCAGGGAAGCCGAGCTTCAACCTCTTCCCCTTGACAACGACGCTAATTATGTTAGGGCTCCAGGAAACTCTCCTAGGTTGTAGCTCGAAGATGCTAGGTAACATATAATCTTCAATATGGTTCTAGGAACTTAATGGGATGGGTGATGGTTTGGTTCAAGCTAGATAACCACTTCTACTCTATTTTCACTCCAGACATGCATGAACACCCTTAGACTACAAGGCTTTATACCACCAATGCTCAACAATTTGGGAATTAGGTGAATAGATGAAGAATACTAGCCACACCAGCAGATGCATACAAAATAAATGATGTCCAGCTGTAATTAGTAAAGAAACTTGCAAATCTAATCTATCAATGCAGAGATAAGATGACAGTTATCTTGCATTAGATACAGAAGAGGCATGTGTGACCTACTCACTGATACATTCAATTGTCTAATCCAGAGATAAGATGACAGTTATCTAGTATTAGACATCGAAGAAGTCATGAATAAAACACTTCAGGCACAAGCTTAGAACATAGGAAAAATGGACATTGAGCAATTAACAGCAAAAGAAGCTTGCATTGCTAAAAATGAAGATGAGACACTACAAGTCACAGAATATCTACAGTCTCCAGAAGTTGAACCGAAACACAATTTCCAACCCTGAGTACAACTTTCTTCTAGCTGTTTATAATCTGTCATTACAATGGCCCTTAGCCATTTAGGGATGGAGGGTCTTAATTTACCACCAACTGGAATTAACTATCTGATTGTGTTCCAGGACACAATTTCATTTCATCACGAAAAAATTTAATCCATTCTGATACTGCGTTGTCCTGCTAAGTGGTTGGCTTAATTGTGGTAATGGAGCTCCATGTCTGTTTAATTCGGTTGCTGAGTCGTGTGGTGTCCTTTTCTCCCTTGGCCATGATTTCTGTTAATTTAGTTTCATGGTCAGACTGTCACCGGACTAACAAAGTCGGCCATCTTCCCCTTCATGCAACAGACAAGGAGTGGAGTATGGAGTGCATGGGGAATGAACGGTTGGAGTGATCATGAATGGTGGCCGTCGGATCAAAGGAGATGTGCGACAGAGATCATTTTTGGATGCTAGCGGTCATGATGGGAGTGGAACATGTCCGGGCCATTGGATCTTCATGCAGGCAGATCAGACGGTTATCAAGCGACAAGAGTTGCATGGACAGTAACGTGTCGGGTGGTTTGATTTGAGTGGTAATGGTTTTTATCACGCTGGCATCGGGCAGTAAGCAATAAGTGTCAGAACTCGTTTGATGCCATTCACAGGATGACATGTAGCGGCGGGGAAAAAGAAAAACTGCCCTCATCAGGTGGGCACCTGTCGCGCTGGTTGTCCGCGCCATATGGGCGCTAACCATTAGAGCTAATGGGGGTGATCTAACGGCAGAGGAGTGTCAGATAGGTTTGTGTATCGAATGGAACGTGGGTTATTGGATTGGCGGGGAAATATCAATGGCGAAGAGCGATGATAGTATGAGGTGTCCCTGGGAATTGTGCTACGGGCGCATCTGGCAGAGGGGTAAGGTTTTATGGGGGGGGGTTTGGCTAATTCTCTTGGGGCTAAGGTTAAAGGTGCTTTGTCGAGATTTGAAGGTTAATTTAGGAAACGGAAAGGGTAAAGTGTGAGCATGGTAATAGAAGAAGGGGAATAATGGCCCATGTGGGACCCTTTTAAGAATGAAAAGGCCACGTGAATCCTCATTTGAAATTCACAAAGTCAGCACTGCACTTCAGGGCTAACGGTAAATATACTATAACCACAATCTTCACAAGATCTACTAGTAGTCCTTACTTTCATACCACAACCTAGAAAAATTCCAAATGGCGAACAAAAAATACACTTCTTCAAGTTTAATGATATTTAAAATTGATGAAACCTACCCAACATAAGGTGAAAAACTTCAATGTTTTTTCTTCAACAAGCTAAGCATAGTCAAATCATCAAGGTAAACTTCTAGAAAATTGTGTATAAAATATTTAAAAGTTGTGATGAGCACCTTGGAAAAATACTATTGATGCATTCTTCAAGCCGAACAACATCATTGTGTATGGAAAGAACCCCCATTCTATTACAAACATAGTCTTGTGTCTATCTTTTGGAACAATATTAATTTGATGGTATTATGAAAATCCATCCATGAAGGAGTAGGCCTCTTGACCTCTGAAACTTTCTAGTACTTTGTTTGTAAACAGGGTGGGGAATGAGTCATGTGCACATGCATCGTTCAATTTCCTCAGGCCCACACAAATATTGATTTTTTCAGTTTTATTATCCTTCAGCACCATTGTAATTACCCATTTAGATTCCTCTATTGGCTTGATAACTCTTTCTTCCAATATTCTATCCAACTCCTTGTGCACTTTCTTCTTGTACATTGGGTTCAATCTATATGGACTTTGCTTAATAGGATTCACATCTGACTTCAAGGGGATTTTCATTTTTCTAAGTTCTCCTACTATGCCTTTCATTTATGAGAAATTAATTGGAAACGAATCTTGATACTCACACAAAAACTCAACAATTTCCTCCATTGTCTCCTCATCCCAATAGTCCCCAATAATGACAAGTTTTAAATTTTCTTCTATTTCGATGTTTACCTTTCGCATCCTGATTGGCTTGGCATAGTCCATACATTATATTTCTAGCCTTACTACAACATGCTTTCCTTCTATTTCTAGAATCTACATATTTATTGAGTCCTTGTATTCTTCATATTCCTTGGTGATATTATAACATTCCATGAATTGTTTGACAAGTTGAGACTATTGATGTGAAAAATATATGCGTGTTGATATTTGTGTAGCCTAGACCTTCGCTTCAAAAGCATTCTTATTAATAACTTGTTGTGTTATATCAAAGGGTATGTCATATTACTGAAAGTTAAAGGTTATTTTGAAGTTGTTTTTCATCTCTTCCTAATTTGATGTCCCTCGGAAAACCTCTAATTCGATAGACTAGTTTCATGGGATGGTGTCCAATGTATGTACAAATTTGTGCACCCATTCTTCCTTTGGTATTACTTGCTTGTTCCATACTATGATGCACCATTTCATATGAGTGGTAAGGCACCCCAATCCATCATCTTTGGTACATTTAATTTATGGGTTTATTCTGAACCTTATCTGCAACAAACTAGTACATGTATGTACGTTTTTTATCTTCTCCTTGTGTGCAAACCACGAACGTGCAAGAGTCACTTTTATCAAGAAATCCAAGGTCATCTTCCCAAACTACTATGGTATCTATGACTCAAATTATTTCACAAAGTCTTCTACATTTTTCATTCCATAGTACTTTGGGGGATCTTGCACTTTTTCCCCATCTATCGTACTACATGGGTATTATGATTTAAAAACCCTTCAATGGATACACATAAGAAACAAGTTGATTCACCAAATTTCTATTTATATTCCTTAGGTTCACATTATCACTAGTATGAGTTAAATGAATGTCTTTTTAGCCCTTTATTTCCATATAAACATGTGTTACCAATTCTCAAAGTTTGTGTCCGAGTTTGATGCATAGGAGCTAGCACTTCACCAACTTAATTATCCATCAATAGTTGGGTTAATATAGTCTTCTTTGTGCACTAATATGTTGTAGATATGATCAAGCTCCATTGTGATGAACCTGTCCCTGACTGGTTCCATGTACCACTCTCCCTCCATTGGATCTAATGTTGTTGTTACCCTCAAATCTCCCAACTCAAAGACCATCTGCCTTATTTTTAGGTTCATTATTACTTGAATTTCAAAGGCCCAATATATTCCAAGAAATGTTGGAAAAATATTAGAGTCATCAACAATATCAATCACCTTGAAGTCTGCAATGCTCTTAACCTCGTCAATATTAACTTCTACTCCTACTAACCTGCTAATAGGGAATATTCTTGATTTATTGACCATTCTCAATTAGAAAGGTGACCAAATTAGCTTTTGTCTACCCATAATCTCCCTTATATGCCTTGGAATAATGTTAACATCAGATTCCAAATCTAGAATAATGTGGTGCATATTGTATGCTCCAATCTATGTGTTGATTTTGAACTCTTGGCTTGTCCTCTTCTTGTACATGATTTTCTTAATTATGCGACTAGAGTCTTGTGATATCAACGGTTCCTTCCTATTATCGGGAGATCTAGTGTCCACTCGGATCTGCTAGTCCCACTAAGACTGGTAGCTATCTTAGAAACAAACAAACTAAAACCACTTTCATTTTCCTCTATGAAAAGTAGATAAGAGTGGAATGAAGGACACCAACCTTAGTCTTGTGCTTGGTTCCTTGCTTGATTCCTCTCCCTTTTGATAGATCCTTGCCGCTTCTCCTTCGTTTACCCAACTTCAAAGAGCACCTGTGGAATCAAAGCAGTATAATACTATCGAAGAACAGAGATCTATAGTCATAAACAATATAGGACGAGATATATATTGACCACCCAAATGCATATATCATCAAACATACAAGAATGTGGAGGAAAACTTGAATAGCTTTATTAATAATCAAGAATAGAAAAGAGGATTACAACCAATTATTCTGACCTAGTGTCATCCTCCAGCATGAAAGCCCTTCTTTCACCTCATGAAAAGCTTAGATCACCCAACACTATGATATTCCAGCAAGAAACCAACATCACTTCCTTACAAGATACAAAATTCCAACCTCTGGATCTCTGGGATGAGGGATCCATATATAAATGTTTGCAGGGGGGGTGAGTTAGCTTATGGGATTTGATTAGTGTCCTCTCTCTGATAGTTGTTGATTCCACTTGGAGAATGATGATATCTTACTCATCCCTGGGTGAATTCAGAGAGGCAAGTGTCACAGGAGAAGTTTCTGGAATATTCCATGATC
>Ga0068628_1000815_pt1 | contig 12010 bp, 10 predicted proteins | sample InSIn2gowninarea_FD_77431 | JGI IMG/M metagenome (GOLD analysis project Ga0068628, IMG submission 77431) | Clean room microbial communities from NASA Spacecraft Assembly Facility at Jet Propulsion Laboratory, Pasadena, California, USA -... ... | reverse complement strand
GGGGGGGGGGGGGGGGGGGGGGGGCATGTGCAAAGTGGTAGTGTGCCACACGTCCTGCGTACGGGTGCAATACCGCCAACTCCCCAGTAGGTATACTTCGGCAGCAGAGGGGGTCATGATATAGATCTTGACCGTCGGATGCAAGGGCCGAGATCTGATGTTTGACACTCAGCGGAAGTGACAGAGGGTTACGGTGCAGGGGACCATGTTTTTTAAACAAGGTTTACATGTTTTTCGAGCGCAATATGATTAGTTCGCAGGGTTTACGTTAGGTTATTAATTAACCGAATGTTAATTAACCCTTTGGATGACATGGAGGGCTATTGATAAATCCTAAGTGGATCTATTAATTCCCTTATTTATGTTAGGACTACGATCGTATTTTGACCGGGGCGGTATATATTAGTATTTTTAGCGGATTTTTAATGTATTTTCCTATAATACGAGATTGGGAATAATGTAGGATTTATATAATAAGGGTTAGTAGTTAATGTGAATATGACTAAAAGCAAGCACTAAGTCTAATGTTAAGAAACTTAGGCCAAGGGAATGAAAAGGGTTTTACACAAGAAATGTGGCTTTGTGCCTAAGAAAATGTGGTTTTATTTAGGCCTTTTATGAAATGAGATGGAGTAACCCGAGATGGATATTAAGTAGATCTCAATATCTATGGGGCAAGATTAGTAGGTGATTTGGGAAAGATGGAGGAGAGTTAGTCATGCTCCTATCATGGTACTTGTGATAGAAGTAAGATTTTAATCATTCTGAGAGACAAAACCTATCACAAGCTTCTTTCTGCAACAAAAAAACTGCCTACCCAACCTAGTTTGCCTAACATTTGTTCTTCTCTTTCTTTGGTTGCATTTGAACTGGAAAACACTCATTCTTTTCTTTTCTTTTCACTACAATCCTATCTAGATCTACCCTTATAACGTCCAAGGGCTCAGGTTTAGTAGTTAAGCTCCTTTGCTTCTCTACCTAACTATTTATTTGCCAAGTTTTAATAGTTTGGATGGATTTTATTCTCTACTTCTAAAACAGGAAATTCAAACATGAACTGGCCAAGTTTAAGTTGTTTGGCCTTTCATAAACAGTGGTAAGAGTTAACAAAGTGCACACAATCAATTTTTTTGCAAAGATAGAATGGTAGTTGAATTTTGAACTTGCACACTTTTCTGGTCCTTTATTTGGGGTTCATTGCTTTTATTTTTCTTTTGACCATTTCATTCTTTTTACCCTTTGATTTTTCTTTTAAGGTACACCCTCTTTTTATTTTTTAATTTTTTTATTTTTCAAAATATGGAAAACCTTTGGATCAAGAAAAGGTATGAACATATTGCAGAGCTTAATTCAATCAATCATGAAAGATGACACCTATTGGTATAGGAGCATAACAGGGTTGACACCAAATAAAGGTCCTTTATTAGTGGCTTCAAAAATATTCTCCAAGCATTCACAACAATTTGGAATGACAAGAGGGGCCTTACTTATAGATGAGGCTCACAACTCCTCATTCTTTATTCCTTAGTTTTAGCCTAAGAAATCAAAACAAAGGTGATTTGTCATCCACATGGCTTGGAGACAAAGTCAAAATACATTTAAATGATGCTTTTACATGCTTTAAACCCTCATAAAAGATGTGATAATTTTTTCAAAGGGTGGATATTCTCCAAAAACCTCCAATAATGCTCATTAACCTTCAAAATATGCCTCAAATGGCATATGTACATACCACAAGTCAAGGAACTTCCATGAAGTGTGGGAATGACTTTGCAAGTCTAAAAATGGGTCATAAAACCCCTAACAAACAAAGTGACATCAAACATAAGAGAGGAACAATTTATCTTTATGGTGTAATGTTCCTCTTGAAATGTGCTCTTGAGAGCCTTGTTTTAGGTGAAACTAATGTCTCTTTGTCCACTTCACTCCAAGGTCTAGAAAACAAATTCCAAACGACCTCTCCATAAGTGCAAAATAATCTTCTTTTAGGTGGATGAATTTCTTCTTTTGGTCTAATTGGTGGGCTTCAAATTTGCAACAACAATGTTTCCCTCCTATGGCTATCAACTTTAATTATCAACCTTGATTTCATACAATATTCAGAGATGTTTTGCACTATATGTGAAAAAACACTCCTTCCTTATGGTGCAACTATCTTTGTTAATTACTCTATCCGATGGTGGGGCAAATGGCACCATGGGTTTCACTCTGATAGTTCAAGTGAATGGGGGCTTACTACCAATTCATTATTGCTACTTAAGTTGTGGAACCTATCTATCTTTAATTGCAAGGAAATCCAACCAATGCTTGAAATAAAGTTTATCCAATTTATTGTAACTTAATATACTTGAAGAAAGTAAATTGTTGCAAAAAGGAAATGAGGTTATCTAATAAATTAGAGAAAGCATAATTCAAAACACACATAATCCATCAATAAGGATTTAAAGAAAGTTATTTAAATCCAAATTCTCCTTTTGTTACACATCAGTTCTTACATCTATCAGTTGTGGACAACATATGCATTTCTAAGTGAAACATATGTTGAAAGATAGAATTTTGTATTTTTGTAAAAAAACAACTACTGACCTACAAGAAACTCTGGAATGTTATAGGAAATTTGCATAAAGCATTAAAGAGAGCTATGGAAAGAATAATATGCCTTCATACTTATGCACCTTATTTATTATCACAAATCATGCAAATCAAATATTTACTAAGAAAAGTGATTATGTCATGAAATCAATCTTTTTCGACAGGAAAGAAAACAATTATGTTGTGGAAATTTCTATAACGATAAATTATTTATGAATAAATATTAAAATTTCAAAGAGAGATATGAAAAAATACATGATACATAAGGTTTATTGGAGTCCTTTAAGTCACCAAGGTACTCTAAGAAACTAAAGAAGATCCCTAGAAGCAAATTGAACAAAAAAATTTCTCCATTAAAATAATATAACATAATACATAATACAAAAGGTATGACCTAGTTAAAAGTGTCTTGATACTATATTAGGGAGGCAGGAGTGATATGGGTTATTTTTTCCCCGACGAAGAAAGAGAGATTCAATTTTATAGGATCTAGCGGTTTCTTCATACAATCAGGGTAAATACTTAGCTTTGTGGCAAGGTTTGGATTTCGCTCTCTCCAAGGGAATTCGTTACCTGATTTTTTTGGTGATTCAATGATTGTTAGTTAGTAGATGAGTAAAACAAAATAGTATTCTGAGTATATCTTAACCCCTATTATGCATTGAATCCATCCTTTTTAGGTTAAATTTGACTTTATTTAACTATTTCATGTCAATGAAAAACTCAACACAGTGGCAGATTCACTAGCCAATCAAGGAGTATTATCATAACATGGTGTTTTGAAGGTTGATGAAGGGGATATGATTAAGAAATTAATTCCATGAGGATTATAATAAGAACCATATTTATTCAGTTATTAATTGAAAATAGTTACTAGATAATGCAACGGGTTTCATCATTTCTCCCTATTAGGGACTTTTTCAAAATTATATTGGTTGATATAACTCCCTTTGTGTTGTGGTGACCGCTCCTTTACATGGAGGGACGAGTCCGTGCGGTCAGTTTTATGGTGCTCATTACGCTTTTCAGCCATAGGAAAAGTGGAGAAGATTTTTAGAAGTTAATAAATCAGTCAGAATGTGTGAATCATGTGTTCCTCCATCCAAGAAGCAAAATACATGCATGATATCCTTGCCTCCAATGCATTTTTCTCCATACAACAATATTTCCATAATGGTTTTAGATTTCCTTGATTGATTAGTGTTTGTGGTTTAATGCGACATTAATGGTAAAGTCAGAGGTTTCAAATTGAGGGGAATTGGCTCGATTATTTATATAAAGTGTTGGAGCGTCACTAGTAGCTCAAAGTTGATAGTTAGATCCATAATTAATTAGAATAGACAGTAGGTTTGGAGTGGGATTAACTTCATGGAGTGAGATTATAGTACAAGAGAGGAAAATTTCAATATTTTTCTTAGTGCAAATGGCAAGTGCTATGGAATTTTTCATCTCTCTTATTTCAAAGCATGTAGAGATGATTTTGTCTAAGTCTCGGGCTCACTTTGATATTTTAAATTAGAAAATGGTCATATTGGAACTCAAGATGGATAGATTGCAGCTTGCGATGGAAATGTTGGGCTTTCTCATGGATAATTTGATCCCATAAATTGAGGAAATTGCTGATGAAGCTCATAATGTCATGCTCAAGGATAACTTACCACAGTGACATATGAACTCAGCATGGCATGAGGAGAATGGCATGAGGACTACTGTGGGCCAAGCCTCCCCTCCTTCTCAGCATGATCCATAAGCAAGTGAAATTCAAGTCAATCCTATTATGGGGGAAATGTAGTAGGATAATTAGCTCTTGGCTATTTTGTCATGGTATGTAAATATATAGTTCTTTTAGGTGTTTTCTAAAGGTTGTATGAAAAAATTCAATTAAAAATAGTCGTATGTAAACAAGGTGTAAACAATGTCAACTCTTCTTAGAGTTTTTAGAAATTTGTAGAAGAAAAATTGGTTCAAGTTGTACAAGGTTTTGACATTCAAACCATATTATTTTAATGCAATATATAATTTTTTGTTAAAAAAAGAAAGTGTCTTGATACTATAAGCAAATTCTTAGCAAAAAAAAAAAAAAATTAATATGGGTTCCAAACCCCCTCTTTATGTCAGAGGAACAAGGGACAATCCCCCTTTGATAGGTGGGTCGATGTTATGATCCAAACACATAAAAAAACAAAAACTACACACCATATACACCAACGTGAGCATGAAGACAACTCCAATATAGACAATAATAGGAGAAGCTCCTCCAAATGCCCAAACACATTTATACATCCAAATTACATGTCCGAAATAATGACTACCTGATCTCTATATATACTTATTCACCCATTACACATGTGGCCCCTTCATCACTACATTGACCATAATACATATACATTTACACATTACATTTACATTTAACACCATATATTCTCCCACCTTGTAGTCGTACCATACACATTTAACTATGCCCTCCTTTGGGTCATAATAGCTTATTCCCTCCAAAATCCTGAGATTGGGGGGCCTTGTCTTTTATGTTAATTTTACATAAAAAATACAATATGCAATTGGGGGATGTATCTTTGGTGAACTTGAGTAGCCATAGCTTAAGTGTTAGTTACCTCGACAGCAAGATACTTGATTTCTTGTGAAGCTCCTGGTGAAGGTCCTTTATATTATCCTATCATATTTAATGCACATTTTGTACCAAAAAAACAAAATCATGAGCATGACCATACTAATTGGGAAAATTACTCAACCCATAATAAAACATGTAAAAAAAAAAAAAAAAAAATGCACATTAAGCAAGATCAGGTTATAAGTGTTTAGGTAAAAATGATATTGTATATGGGCCCACAAAATTATAATTGTAAGGGCCCATCATACCTTTCAACTTAGATTGTAACACATCCATATGCAACTATACTTCTTTGATCTTATTGCTATTTTTTTTATTGATCCTAAAGATGTTTCTCCTTACAGTGTTTCCTTCTATCCTTTTGGAAGAGCTAGTCGAGCCTATCAACTAAACTTGATAAAAAAACCAACACTATTTCCTAAGTCAGTTGACCACGTAGTTAGGTTGATCGATAAAGGTAATTAGGTAGTTACATCTACATTGTAACCAAATGCTCTATATAAATGGCTCATTGTTGCAGTAGATAAATAGAGATAAGGAGGAATTATTGTAAGTTGTGGTCCTTTAATAAAGAATATTTTCTACTGAACTCGCACTACTAATGTTATCTTCTCCTTTCTCTAATCTATGTGTGTGTGTGTGTGTGTTAATGTATATAATAATGTATATTTATCTATTGGTACACTACTAGTAATTGCTCATAAATTCATAGATTACAACATTGGTTATGTTGTTAGTAGTTCCTAATCCTGAGTTGAAGCAAACATGCATAGATAGATCTTGAGTGTGGATGGGATTTATGCGTGATGGAAGAAAAAATTCAAGAATTATCTCAAGAAATATGAAAAAAGAGATTGACTAATAGTAACAGAAGTAAGAGCCCAATTCTTTACAAAGACCCATGAAAAATTTCTAGAATTAATTCTAAAAGAAATTATAGATACATTAATTATGATGCTAGTGAATAGGCTTATGGATGACTATAAATTAATGTTAGAAATAACTGACGAAGGCCAAAAAAATTCATATGAGTGGATTGAGAAAAATTACAAGGATTACTATGAATAGAAAGCATTAGAATAAAGAGTATTAGTTGACAAAATTAAAAAGAGATCCCATGACGATTTTGACAATAATCTCCTATGCACCATACCTTTTCTCCTACAAAAAAAATTTCTGGACAAAGGGGTTGGTTACATGGTTGAATAACAACCACCACTGAATACTCTACCTATAAATACCAATACCTGTAAAATTACAAGAGACGCGTAGGTTTACTTTATAAGTAAATGAAATTAGTTATTATGGTAACCATCATCAATTTTCAGTAAGTTGAGATGAAATATGGAGTGCTCATTGATTCATGAGATTCCTTATTCGTAATCAAGTTAATAGAGTACATTGAAGAATACCATGCTAACATAAGGGAGGAAGTCAACTAAAATGGAATATGCATTAGAAGAATAATCAAAGTGAAAGACTCCATGTTGAATGCAGTATCAATAAACCTTCCGTCAACATAAAAAAATAAAAAGGGACAAAAGACAAAGGAATTTATCAGAGATGCAAAATGTAAGTGATCCTAGGACATCAAGAACAAATAAAATTCAAGGGAAAATTCTTAATGTACTTTACTCATCTAAAATTAGTAGAGACCAACCAGATTTGGTCCTGGTCATGGTAATTAGAAGGATAATAGCATGTATTTGGTCATGGTAGTAGATGGTTCTAACACCACTCCTCCCACACTTACCCAAGCTAATCGGCCCACTAGGGTAAATATGTGATGAAGAGTTACTATGACATGATTCAACTCCCCAAGTACAGTTAAGGAAGTGGAATCAACAAACCAAAACCCTAGAGGCTAACTAACCACTCCAGGTGCCCAACCCCTGAGTTAACTTTCCTTTTTACTGAACCAGACCCTCAATCTCTCCCATAACAAGCCCTCCATGTGAATGTAATCCTCTAGTCGCTCCCACAACAAGGCCTCCATGCAACTACAGTCTTTTTCAGGAAGTTTTGTGCTAGCAACCCCAAATTCTAAGCCACTTTTTCATGTCTAGGACTCAAGCCTTTGCCTATAACTTGATGAAATTCTCAGAAATTATAAATAAAAAGAAGACAAGGCCTCTAATTCAAAACTTGAACAAGGACCTGACATGACTCATCCTAATCATGATAGGAATTTCGTCAAACACATCATGAGCATGTAATGTATAGGTCTTAAAAACACATCTTAACGTAGGGACCTCATATTTATTCGAGATTCATCAAGAAGGTATGATTCCCTCTCACAATAGATGCATTATCATCTATTAGGCCATTCATCCATTCACATTTCATCTACTAACCAAAACATGATGAGATCCATAACTCAAGAATATCATAAAACCATACTTGTAAATAGCATATAGCCAAATAAATAACAACAATATAACAACCATAAAAGCCACATAATAACAATTTACACACAAAACATTACAAGAAAAGATCTCTTATTAACATATTCAAATCCAAACAAGCCTGGGAATTCCACATACCACTTGACCATAGATTAGGATGAACTAAATCTTTCTTTCAGTGAATCACGCCTGTGCCATATTCTAAGCATGAATCTCGTATATCATCAAATAACCAATCAAAAACAAACCAAGGCTTTGAGAGGCCAAACCACCTTAACCCTCAACCAATGATTCCACCTCACAATTGGACATCACTAACCATCACTAGATCGGTCTCTATATAAGTTGTACAAGGCTCTAGAGAGTTTGTTCCAACCCGACTTCCAGGACATGTAGCTCAACCCACAACTGCCACCGTGCTCCAAAGAATTTTTCCAACCAAGGCTTCCAGGACTAGTAAATCAACCTCCCAAGGACTCTAGATTGTTTTTCCAACCAAGGCTTCCAGGACTAATAACTTAGCCCAATATGTTACAAGGATTCCAGAGTGTTTGTCCAACCAAGGCTCCATGAACTAATAAATCAACCCACGTGCATAAGGAACATGAGCACCAACTAGAAAATGAAAGATAAAACTCACAACACCATGGCTATCTAGGAAATGGCAAGGCTAGGAAAAACAACTTTCAATCCAAGTAATCCTCCATTTCAATGACAAATCATAACTAAGAAACCATATGCATGTGCCATGCATGCCAAAACTAGAAAGGAAAGCAAAAATGTAACCTAGTACCTACAAGCAAAACCTATTGTAGTCGTTGATTCTGTTGTCCTCGTGCACTTTCTTACTCTTCCTTTGCCTTCTTGCTCCAAATCCCAAGTAAGCCACACTCCTCCAAGAGTGCTCCAAGAAAACTCTTAGTGTCCAAGAGTATGAGAGAGTGGGAGAATGGAATGAGAGTGCCAAAGACTGAACTAACAAAATCTAACACTGAAAAAAGTTGTGAACTAATCCTCTTCATTTTCCATTGTTTTCCTTCAATTTCCTCCTCACATGCAACCTATGACCTTTCACCTTCCTTTCTCCTATTTTCCATTATTTTCATAAATAAAGTGCCAATTAATGCCTCATGCCTTTCCAAAAGAAGTTTCCATTGCCTTTTCCAAGTTCCATAGCCATTAGTTAATCACAAGTGATCCCTGTCACTATGTTTTTTCCCAACATTCAGCTTGGAATATGTGTCCCATGACCTTGGTTATTATTTTTCCTTTATTAACTTTATTACTTGGATTTTTAATCTGGGGTTGTTATCGAGCCCTCCCCCTTAGTGGAACACCATCCTCGGTGTTCAAAGACAGCTAAAACCAGCAAGACCATAAAAATTCAAAACATACTACCCAAGGAGATTTATAACTTAGCTAGTTGTAGTACCTACAATGAACAACCTGTTGAAAAGAAAACCAACATGACAAACATAGAAACATGACAACTATACTGCTTATTGGAGCTTTATAACACAACTCATGGTGATATTTACATCCATCTACATATACACATATCCCAAAATTTCTTTGCCTTAACTAACAAACAGTGAAGTATACATATCTTGCATCTGATCAGCCATCTCCCATGTAGCTTCATCGGGCCAAAAGTGCTTCCACCGCACTTTAACTTTTTCTATTACTCAGTTTCAAATCATGGGAATATTTCTATGCAAAATGAACTGAGGTTCTAGCGGGAATTCTCCTTCTGGTTCCACCTACAATATAGACCAATCAATAACATGATCAACATCTTTCACATATCTTTTAAGCAATGGAACACGGAAAACATCATGGAATTTCACTATCGAGGGTAGTGCAAGTCGATAGGACACTGGTCCAATCCTTTCAAGGATCTTGAAAGGTATAAAATACAGAGGTGATAGCTTTGCACATGGCCCAATCCTCAAGGAGCTCTTCTTGGGCTTGTTGTGCAAGTACACATGTTCCCCAACCTGAAACTCCTTAAACAACATGTGTTGATCTGCATAAATTTTCTACATGTCCTATGTTGCCTTTAGATTCTTCTTGATTACCTGCATTTCTTATTCCATCTTTGCCAACATGTGTTAGGACTCTGGACACCATATATCTCCACAATGGTATGATATTGTCCACTTTGGGCCTAAGCCCTCATGGATTTGTTTTTGGGCTTTACCCCAAAAGGCCTCATACCAATGGAGATATTTGACGATCCTTATATACCCATGATCCTCCCCACTTCTAGTCAATGTGGGACTTTGGTCGTATACCCAATAATCCTCCCCTCGAACAAAGGACCATCGAGCCTCCCCTCAAATGATTATCCATACGTCCACTCTCTATCAACCAGGATTCTTCGCTCCAATGCGTTGGAAACACATGCCTTACATGGAAGCACCACCTACCTCGAGAGCTTGCTCTATCCCAGGTTAACTCCTCTTCACCATGTTGGGACCAGGACATGTCCGTGAAGAATCTGGAGCACACCGCCTATCTAACCGAGCTCATCCACAGACCCCATCATGATATTACCCGGGCCCACCACCTTCGTTCGGCATTCTGAGGATTCATCCACTTTGCTAACTTCGGGGCATGGCTCTGATACCACTTGTTAGGACTCTAGACACCACATATCTCCACAATGGTATGATATTGTCCAATTTGGGCCTAAGCCCTCATGGATTTGTTTTTGGGCTTTACCCTAAAAGGCCTCATACCAATGGAGGTATTTGTCCATCCTTATATACCCATGATCCTCCCCACTTCTAGTCAATGTGGGACTTTGGTCGTAACCCAACAACATTTTGGTCCAATCAACACCATGTTCACTAGATCACTGCAATTGATGGGAGTATTACAACTCTGCCCATAAAGGGCCTCAAACATACTCATCCTCAGTGACTCCAAATAACCATTGTTTTAAGCAAACTCAACTAGTGGAAGATTATCTTCTCACTTCCATTTTTCATGTATCACATACATCCTCAACATTTCCTTCAGAATCCTATTAACCCTCTCTATTTTTCCATCTATCTACAGGTGATAAGTTATGGTGAAGGCCAAATCTGTACCCAAACCTACAAATAATTGAATAAGTATACTTCACAGGAATAAAGTGTGTTACCTTTGTAAACTTGTCAACCACAACCATAATAGAATCATGCTTTCTAGATGTCCTCGGAAAACTTGTAATGAAATCCATGGAAATGACCTCCCATTTCCACTCTGGAATCAAAATTGGTTGTAGTAATCCACCTAGATGCTTACACTCTGCTTTTATCTGTTGACAATCGAAGCATCTAGACACAAACTTTGCCACTTCCTTCTTCAAATTTGGCCAATAATAGAACTTCTTCATTGTTGTCAATGTCTATTGATATCCTAGGTGACCTCAATATGACTTAGCATGACATTCCCTCAATAAGCTTCTTGAGATCATTTATGTTTGGCACATAGATCTTATCCCTAAATCTGACCAAACCATCTATTGTGAGAGGATAGTCTACATCTTGATCACCTGTAACCTATGCCTAAGCTTCGTATAGCTATCATCCTATTGACATGCCTATAAGATCTAATCCTGTAAATCTGTCCCATGTGAACTCATAATTTTTATATGATTCATCTGCACTCTTTTTCTAAGAGCATTTGCCACCTTGTTCTCTTCCCCTACAATGTATCTAATCTCAAATTCAAACTCACAGGTCATGGGCAACCATCTAGCTTGCCTAGCATTCAAATTTGGTAAGTCAAACAAGTATCTCAATCCACTGTGATCACTCATCAATACAAACCTCCTGCCAAGAAGATAGTTCCTCGACTTCCTCAATGCATGGATGATCATTGCGAACTTAAGATCACGTGTAACATAATTCTTCTCATGCTCATTCAATTTCATTGATTCATAATATACCACCTATCCCTCCTACATCTAGAATCCACCAAGTCTTGTTTTGCAATGATATGTACACACCATGAACTCTTTGTCTGGATCTACGATTTTTAGATTTGGAGCATTTGTAAGCAACTTCTTCAACTACTCAAAACTAGCTACACATTATTTTTTCCATTCAAATTTCTTACCTTTCCTTTGCAATGATGTAATAGGATAAGAAAGCTGTGATAAGTTCCTAGTGAACCTCCTATAATAACTTACTAACCCCATGAATGATCTAACATCATCTACATCATAGGAGCTACCAGTTCCATGATAACTCTTATATTTTTCGGATCCACTGTTATGCCTTCCTCGAAAACAACATGCCCCAAGTAATGTACCTTTGTCTGAAAGAAACTAAATTTTCTAAGCTTGGCATACAATTGATGCTCTCTTAGAAATATCAACATTGTTGATAAATGT
>Ga0068628_1000808_pt1 | contig 12057 bp, 7 predicted proteins | sample InSIn2gowninarea_FD_77431 | JGI IMG/M metagenome (GOLD analysis project Ga0068628, IMG submission 77431) | Clean room microbial communities from NASA Spacecraft Assembly Facility at Jet Propulsion Laboratory, Pasadena, California, USA -... ... | reverse complement strand
CTATCGGTTGATACTTAATGTATTTCATCGCACCTTGACTTTTTCTTCCATCAATTGACATCATCAACGTTCATCTGACACTTAGTACTTTTTTTTCCTCCTATGCCTTTTCGATGATCCTTAGCTTTGATAACTAAATTTATCCATTAGAACCTACTTTATTTGTCTTGTAATCTTATCCCCTTTAGCATCTTGTTCATTTCTCTCTTATTTATTCAACTATTTTCATTTAGAGAAGAGGCGATGCATGAGTAATTATTTTTCTACGATGCCTAGTATTGCACTTTTCGTCCTTCCTCTTTGAATAATATGATTAGACCACTATATCATATATAATCAATATTATCTCCATTAAAATGTTAAAAATATATTTAATAATAGATATATTAGATGTTGATAAGAGTTAGATTTATTAGTATCGCAACTAAATTTCATATTTACTGGGTGTGTAGTATTTTTAGTTTGATCTTACAATAACTTGATCAAAGTTGTTGGTATATTTTTATATTGTTTTTTCTATTTAAATTTATGTAATATAATGCATTAGTAGTGTGCTTAACCATTTTCAATATGGTATCACAGCAGGCTTCTTGATCCAAGTAGGTTGAAGAAAGAGAAATGGGATGGTGAAATTAACTCCCACCCAATTATGTGAAGAAATTTGATTTTATTCCTCTATTAGTGTAAATAGATATATCTATCTGATGTCTTGATTTAATCTATTATGAGAATTATTTTATTTATGGTTTCATTTCTTCTAAGTTATATGAATGTCAAGTTTATCCCATTAATATTGTAGAGAAGGGGCATCGCAACCTATTGTGGATATACTATTTGGGTGGATCTATCGTGCACTTTCGATTGACCTGCATTTTATAATCTTGCATTATGAGAAAGAACATAGATGTATTTTTATTTATAGTATTGAATCAGATAAATCCTCTGAGCATGTTGTGAGAATACCTAGAGTGTCCAACAACCTGCATCAGTTATATCGCAAAGGAGAGATCTACCGTTATGATATGTATGAGGAATGGAAAAGCGCAAGGTTAGTTATTCATGTGAGACATAAGAGCGTTTTGATCTTCTTATGGATTTTTTTCATCTAGATCAAAGTTTGATTGCATAGGAAACGTGCAACTTTTATATGCGTAGAGGAGAATAACAAAGTGGGAGCAAGCATAGTTCAACCATGAGTGGTAATTCATGGAAACCCTTTTGATGATTCGCATTTCATGCCTACGATATCCCTACGAGTTTTTGACAAGGAAGCACCCATCGAATTGTAAAGTTTTAATGAGATTCAAAGTGGTTGGCAAGCTCCATGTTCATAAGACAATGATTTTTGGATACGCAGCATTAGCGTTCAGCGGATTTCTTCATTACGTCAGTCAGATTTCTAATAGAGACCGATTGGTAGGAACCCATTCCAAGCTTACCACATAGGATAAATTCTATCATTTGATATTCTCGAGATCTTAACATCCCTATAATGAGAGTGGAGAATACATGTAGCTACCACTATTTTGTGCAATCTCCAGATCTTCAAATTTATGAAATTCATCTTGTTATTTTGCCTGAGGAAAATGTTAAGGGAAATACTTCCATTTAGGATCATCTATCTGAAGTCGCCGACTACATATTTTTATTGGAATTTTGAAGTTTACCAAACTCCATGGATGGTAAGCATTACAACAAGTTGTTGAACTCTGATACCAACCTTATATTCATAAACTGAAGGATTTTGAAGTTTTTGGGTCCTTAATTAGTGATTCGGTACTAGACGATGATGATATAAGCATCAACCGATAAGAGGCTGAAAGAAGTAAAATGCACACGATAAAAGAAGGAGTCTATGGTGACGTGAGTAGAGTTGGCTCTGGGACCAGAAAGCCTTATAGAAGATAGTGCCTTAGAATGTTGAATCCCGTTGGAGTGATGATGACAGCCTAAGCAGCTTGGAGCCAAAGCAAGATGAATAACACTGAACATCAGGTGATTAAGGCAAGTGACATCATCTAAGGCTTGCAAAGTGTTAATAAGGCATGAGAAGCTCCCGATGAAGGTCGTTAAGGCTTGATAAGTATCGATGAGCAATGATGAAGTCAGCAAGGCCAAGGCAAGGCAAAATGCATAGTATGTTAGTTGATCAGGAGCGATGATATCAGCACGAGCTCAATGGAGTCCATCGAAAAGGCATAGGAGGAAAAAAAAGTACTAAGTGTCAGATGAACGTTGATGATGTCAATTGATGGAAGAAAAAGTCAAGGTGCGATGAAATACATTAAGTATCAACCGATAGAGGTTGATAACGTCATCAAGAGTCCATCCAAGTCCTAGTAAAGCATAAGAGACACCTGGAAGATCTTGTGAAGTATTGGATAAGCAAGCAAAGCATCGATGAAGGCATGAGAGGTGTCGAGAAAGTAAATGATGTGGAGAATTGAATGAGTTCCAGGTGGATGATGATGATATTCAAACTAGGGCGAAGGAAAAGTAATGCAATGCTAAAGGCTTTGGGATGATGATATCATCATAAGCCTGAAGAGGATCCAGTGAGGTATGGAGAACCTTGAACCACACCCGGACTTGATGAAGGTTAGCCAAGGCTTGAAATACATTAGGCAAGCTAACAGAGTACCAGAAGCAAGATAAATAGTTTTGTATACAAGAGAATAGTTTATCAATGATGAATAAGGGACGAAGTTGATGATTTAAACAGAGCACGAATGGAGACCAAAGTTTAGAGTTATTCTAACCAATAGATTATGAAATGATAGTCTAATTCAATGACTTCAGCCTTCAATCTTGCTAATGAGACCTAGAGTTATTCTAACCAATAGATTATGAAATGATAGTCTAATTCAATGACTTCAGCCTTCAATCTTGCTAATGAGACCTAGAATGGGTAGGAAGGATACAAACGATGATATCTCTCAAATGAGTGCATAGAATATAATCAAACGTGGAATAGGAAGCGTAAGCACGGACAATCATGTTAGAATATTTCTCTAACTAGCATTACAAGGATCTTGATTCATACACAATCGTATAACACCCACAAAAGAATGAAACATACATTTGCAGAATAAAGAATGCTTTCTATTAATTTGCTAACTAATATAATGCTTCATATAATATTACAATGGCTTCATTAAGAAATATGATAAATTTAAAAATAGAAATATCAATTGGGTGATTCTACATATATGAAACATGTTAATTCTAGTGTAGCAAAGGCATTCGACATATGTCCATGCACAATGGACATGTGCAATGGTATTAAGTGGGATAAATGGTCAAGCACCATAATGGGCCTTCAAAGAGATCACACACTACTTGAGGATGAAGGTATGAACCATACAAGGTGGTGTCAGAGTGCATGCACAAGACTGGTTGAGGATAAGATAGTCAACCATGAGGAGTGGTGTTGAATAGCACACATAAAGTTGCTTGAGACCTATGAAAGGTGGAAAATATGGACTGTTTTAGGATGAGGTAGTCAACCATGAGGATTGGTGTCGGATGGCATGTACAAAGCTTCTTGATACCTATGAAAGGTAGAAATTATGGATTGCTTGAGGATGAGACATTCAACCATGAGAAGTGGTACCGGATGGCATGCATAAAGTTGCTTGAGACTTGTGAAAGATGGAAACTATGGACTACTTAGGGATGAGTTAAGAAACCATGAGGAGTGGTTCTAAATGGTACACACAAAGCTACTTGATACCTATGAAAGATGATAACTATGGACTACTTGAGGATGTGGTAATCAACCATGAGAAATGGTATTGGAGGCACTCATGGGATGTTATTAAAAAATACACACCTCTCTCAATGTCATATGCGGAGGAAGCTCGGGCTAAGCTCCAATAGAAACAAAAACAAAAATCTATTTTACATTAGGCAAGACATAAATATTATATAGTCTTAGAATCTCCATGCATGCATTGAATGGACAGTTACCCAGATGTAGTATTGTAATGGAGTTCTTCATGAGGAGTGATGGTGAAAAGTGGAGTTTGAATCCAGTTGTTGAAGGGATGGCAAAGTGTGCTTACCCAAATACAGAAATCTATCAATTAGATCTAATCAAATTTCATTGAACTTGTTGTTACAAGAAGAGATTCAAAAGACTTTAATATCTCAACAATTATGTTGCAATTTGAAATTAGAGGGGTTTTTTGCACACATTTTTTATTATCCTCCATGTATATGGTGTGTAAATAAAATTCTATCACCAAAATAAATAAAATATTGCAACATTACAAAGTAAGAAAATCAAATTTCCTTCATTCTCCACCTTAATGTAATATGTTTTATACTCCACAAAAGAATAAATGTTCCTATACTAAAACTGAGATACCCAACATGACTAGTTACAGTGCAATGAAGGCATCCGATATTACTCATAATCCCCCTTAATGTTACCTGGTCTCCAAAATAGGATCATTGAACCCACCTAGACCAAACAAGCTCTAATACCACATTAGAATTTTGAGGTTTTCCAAACACCTGGATGGCAAAGACCTCCATAAGCTATCAAACTATGATACCAACCTTCAATTCTTAGACTGAAGGATTTTGAATTTCTTGGGATCTTAAGTAGTGATATAGGCTTTAAACAGGCCATCCAAGTCAAACTTTCCTTTCCTAGGTGAATATATGCAGTTATGGGAGCTAAAAATAGTCTCATCGAATAGAGAACTATAGATACATTGGATTCTAGATGTTGACATAAGCCCGCACAAAGGAAGAAGCCTTTTGAATATGATTTTGGGCACTAGATGATGATAACATAATCACCATTTAATAAGAGACCCAAAAGAAGGAAAATGCATACGATCCAAGTATAAGTCTATGGAGACATCAACAAAGCTGACTCTAGGACTTGGAAAGCCTTGTAAAAGGTAACGACTTAGAATGCTTAAGTCCATTAGAGTGATGATATTAGTTGAAGTAGCTTGGAGCTAAGGTAAGATGAACAACCCTGAATGTCAAGTGATAGAGGTAGGTGACAACAGCTAAAGGCTTATGGAGTGTTGGTGAGGTACAAGAAGCTCTCTGTGAAGTTCTTTAAGGATCGATACGTGTTGATGAGTGATGATGATGTCAAAAAGGCCAAGGTAATGGAAAGGTTATAAACTTTCTCAACAAAAATACCATTCAAATTCCAATATCTCTAAATCCAATTCCTAAGAATCAAATCCAAGGGAATCCTTACTAGAAAATAACCTATCACAGTATGGTTTTCAAGCCAATAATAAGCATTATTGAAATCGTTCACAGGAATAGTGATATTAGGTGTAGACACATTACCTCATGGTAAAATTTGGGACTAAACTTCTAGGGATGTTTGTTCGCTATTGGCACTATTGTTCTTCCTTGCACCAGTAACCTCAGTGAATGATGAGGTTGCGAATTGAGAAGAATCCATTTAAAGAGATAGTAACTCCGCCCAATGCGGATTAATTATAGAAAGGATAGTAATGCAAGCTATAAATATCCCATACACACTCCAAGGAGTGGTGGTGTGAATAGCAACAATCCAGGATAGCTTGGTGCATACAGGCTTCGATTCTACAAAAACTATCCTAAGTGTTGTGTCTTCACTTTTAAATCTTATATATTGAAATAAAATCTTTAGTCAATTGTAAATCAAAAAAGAAAATTATACAAGATGTTAAGGTCACAATATACATAATAAAATTATCCATTATTTTAAATTTGTTTGTTTACTAGCAGGTTACGTATTTTGTGTATACAGATATGAAGATCAAAAATACGCCATACTCTATATCAAAGAAGACACCTATCTCATATAGAAATTGATAATTAATAAATCTCGTAGCACAATATGTCATAAAATTATCACATCCTACTTTCAACCACAGGAAGCTACAAATCATGATGAACATTGAAGAATATAGAAGGATTATCCATTAATGCATTACTGCTAAACCCACTAGAGTTACTTTTTCTGTTTATCATATCAAGAGCTTATTTTGACCTCAAATGTTAATAGATCCCCTTGAATCTTCATAAGTAGGCTTTCTATATCATTTAAACTTGTTATGTTTTGATACTCTTTTTTATCTAATGTTTACTCTTACACATCAAAGCTACATTAGGAAAATTCCTTTCCGTTATTATATGTATTTTTCTCATTCCCATTGACCATTTTTGGTTAGTCTTGGACATTATACCAAATTTTAAACTATTTCAAGCTAATAGTATCTTCTCAATATTGTTTAGGAGATTACTCGTATATGTTGAGTCCTATAGTCTAAAAACATATTGATAGATTATCCTCTTATCTCATTTTTAATTTTTATGATGTTTATCTCTATTAGATGTATTATATCAAAGACTTCATGTAGAGGCCAATACAAATGAATTGCATACCAACATCTTCCCATAATTCTCCTAATTAAAAGAGATTTCCAATAGACTAGAAATGCATTATTATATGGCTTATGTAATGTTAATATAAATAAAGAGTTTTAAAATAAACATTGTTCCTCTTCATTTTCATTTTGTTCATGAAAATTAACTTTACTAAGATAAATAGAATTCTAAATCTTTAAGAACACCACTATCTTAAATCAATTTTTTTATAAACTTTATAATGAACAAAAATGGCCAAATTCAAATTTATTACGGATGGGATATGCATGCTTCATAAGATGAAAGCTTGATATAATGCTTTTATAACTATACATAGTAAATATAAAGGCATGTGGACTTCTTTCGTATGTAAAATGAATCATGGACCTTAAAATCAAATTTGAAATTCAAACTCAAATTAAACATAAATAGTTTCATACAATAGGCCATATTTACATTTCATCTTGCTAACAAATTTTGACTCTACTTAGATTAATATTTAATTATGTAATAATAAAATTAAATCAATTAATTCTTTTATCTCATGCTTATAAACCAAGTTATATGAGTAGAAAAGATTTAAAAGTAATCATTATATTTGAATAAAAAACTAATTACATCATATGTAGAAACATCACTCTAAATCTTTAAACTTTAAAAAAGATACATATGATATTTATACATATCGAACACAAGTCAACTATAATTTAAACTAATTAAGTGTTTTAATCAATATTTCATTAAGTGGAGAGGAAATTTGTGGAAAAATAAATAAAAATAAAAATTAATGATAAATAATCACATGAACTATTTCCCAAGGACAAAAGATACAAAGCATATAATGTTGAGAGAAGTTCGATTTAAGATGATGTTTAATTAGAATAACTATAAAACATAATATCATAAAAGAAAGAGATATTATGAATATAAACCAACTTATGTGGATATTGTAGAAAAAATAAAAGTCTTTTTTAATAACAAATATAAAATATTTTATCTATGAATGATGAATAGATATAACAACATAAAAAGATATGGTAAAATGGTGCTCTTTCAAAACTATGGCATACAAGAGATACATGAAAAATTAAATCAATGAAGCATAGTAATCCTAGATCAAGAATAAGTCAACATGAATTATGAAAAATAGAACTCATGGACCTAATTTAGATTAATCTAGTCTCTTGGTGAAGATTGCAACCTCTCTCAAAAGATTCCTACAAACTAGAATTTTTTAGGGGTTTTGATGCTTATCCATGATATTTTAGGGGGTTAGGACCAATATTGATGAAGATCAATCTCCCCCTATATATTAGTAGATAAAAATTAAAAAAGTAAATGAATCAAATTATGCAAACAATACTTGAAATAGATAAACCAAGGTCATGGATGGGTTATATGTTGAAGCCAAATACTAATGCAACTTTCTAAAGACTAAAATTATTCAAAAATAGAATCAATAGAAATAATTTAATCATTTATATAAATTATGTAAGTCTTATTGTTAAAGTAATTTATGGATCTAGAAGTTAGCTTAATTGTCAGATGACTTTGAGACTCTCACTTTAGGGTTCGCTTCTTTCATTTCAATTTGAAACTCTCTATTTAGGTACAACATGACTTAAAATTTAGTATGAAATGATAGAAATATATTATTCACAAAATTATTCTTGTATTGATGATAATGAAAAGATTTTAGGGATTGAGAATCAAAATATATGGAAAATTAAATCCTTGCACAATGTTTGATCATCTAAGATAGGATGTTTTGAATGATTTAAAATTGGATTATTCGAAATATCATATAAAATTTAAATTTAATTGATAAATATTTCTTATAAATAATATCTATATACCTAAATTTAGTATTTATTTAAATACAAAAATAAAATTTAGGTATCTATAGTTTTCCCCTTTTAGAGATGTGATAGACGAACCTACGACCACATTTCTAAAGTGAGAAAAGAAAAAGATATTACCAATTTTACTTCTCTAATTATAGAATTGATAATGGAAAATTACAAGAGCTTGGTGTGACTTATTTTTGTCTTTCTTCTTACCCCTTTTTCTTTGGATTACTTTTGAACCTTGGTTGAAATAAGGGATTTAAATAGAAATTAACCTAAAAATGAAAAGGGTCTGTCAAGGGAGAAGATGTATGGTAGGGTTGACTCTTGTCCTAGGTGATGTGGAGGATGTTAGAAATTCTTAATAGATATCATTTATCCCCCTTGTTAGAAAAATATGGTAAAAATAGATAAATATTGATATAGTGATAAACATGATATGATAAGCAATGATAAATATGAGAAACATGATATAGGACATCTACTAGAAAATTTATGATATCTAGAGGCTTTTTTACTACCCCAAAGATCAAAATGGAAAATGATACATAATGGATCTTGCCATAAAGGGTCCTTTGAAATTTCTCAAAGACCAAAACAGTGATGATAGTACCCCAATTAAGTTCACAAAAATTAACATGGAGATTTCTAAAATATTAACCAAATCCTAAAATCATAAAGAACTCAATGAGATCATTCATAACATGATATCATCATGGGAATACCATGACGGATTTTCTAATTCCCAAAAGACGAAAATAGGTAAACATATGATAATCTAAGATAATAGTGGTCACAGTATTTATATTGATGGTGATCAAGGTATGTTTCCATTTAGTTAGGGTCAATAATAATACAAAATTAACTAAGTTTATTATTAATGCATTTATTTCCTTTAGCCTTATAGTTAGGGATGACTATTGGTGCTCTATGATGGAGAAGGTGGAGGATTTAGCCTTAAATGATGGTGAGAATGTTCAAGAATAAATAAAATATATGGTTGGATATGATGTTGGTGTCTATAAGTTTATCATAAAACTAAGCATGTTGTACCAAGGCTATAATTAGTGAGAGAAAGAGCTAGAGAGTTGAGTATATAAGTTATATACAGAGGTGAATCGACTATAGGATACAATGGTAGAGAGGGAGAGAGCTCCCCCTTAAGGGATTAAACGGTTGATGTCGCGATGTAATATTCCTAAACCTGAATCACTAACAATAAGTAGGTTTCTCTTCTTAGTAGGGCTTCCAAATGACTCCCAACTGCCAAACCCTATCCTACGTCAGCCTTTCTAGCTCAAAAACCCTCCCAGATGGCTGACATTAGCCCTCCTAGGGATGCAAACATAATACAAACCCTATGTTTTCCCCTTGGTGATATTTATCCATAATGATGCCCAGTTAAACAGGAAAACCAACATAAACAAATATCATCACACATAATAACACCATAATTTTGGAGATCTAGCACAATATGAATTTGTATTACAAATATGGAGATCCAAATACAAATTCTTGGCTCCCAGAGCCATACGTTGACCTCAATGGAGTTAACAGATACAATAATACCTCAAACAACCTTACGAATCACAGGATAAGACCCACACCCTCAGAACTCTGAATCCTCCCCATCGAAGGGGCCCTCCTCGTAGCCAAGTGAACCGAATGAACTGTAGATGTGTCCCCTTGAATGCCACTGGATATGTTGAGTAACCTACTTAGCCTAGATTATTAGGATCCCACTGCCTAATAGTCCTCTAGATGACCTGCCTAGGAATGTTGCTTAGCGTCGCTAAGACTTACAGAGACCACTAGTCTGTACAAAGAGAAGTCAAGAGTAAAATATCCAAAACATTATCCAAATGAGGCCCTCAATGCCTATTTATAATCTCCCTATGTATGGAGCCCTCATAATCACCATAATCCCCCTTGTATTCCAACATTGGGGTCAACCCAATCAAGCATACCAATGCGAGGCCATAAAGGCCTAATGAGCCAACATTGGGATCATAAAGGCCCCTTAAGGATGATGTGGGGTCCAGGGTGACCAAAAGTGCTGACGTGGGGTGATGGAGTGCTTTGATGCCAACGTGGGGATGTGATACCCTCCAATCACATCGTTATCTTGTTGGAGTTCATCCAAGACACTAATGCACTATAGACATCGGGATTCCCATAATCTAGGATCTTCAAATAATAAAATATGCCTATTCTATACTTAGGAGGGATCATCCCACTTTGGGGATCATAATGGGGCCCACATGGCCTACAAATTCCTATCTTGAGTTTACAATAATGACCATGAAAATACACCTATTCTATTATATTACAATTGACCCAATGGGTCCCAATGCATCTTGGAATGGGCATATTACAATGCCTCCCCTCTTGAATTGCTTATCCCCAAGCAATTGTAGGAGATCATGACAACCCGAAGAGTCAGATGGTGGAATGCAACTTCAATGTTAGTCATCTCATGTGTGTTCCTCTTCAAAAGTTGCTTTAATGCATCTATCCATTGCCTAAGGGATGGGGAAATACTACTATTGAACTGAACCTGCAAAACCCCTTGAAAAAAGCATGTTAGAATGGGATGAGTTGAGTCTATGCTCCACTCAAAACTCCTTCTCATAGCTCTACTCATCCTCATCATCGATGTGGAGATAGAATCCCTTTCCTTCTCCACCCAAGGTGAACAGCTATCAATTTTCAATCTTCCCTCCATTGCCCAAGTCTCCAAATTCCTCAACATGGGGTCTCCCAAGCTATAGCTCCCCAAAATAATCACTCCGTCCTCCCAGCTATCCAACACAACAACCCAAGCAATTCTAATACTCTGTGGAGAGTGAAAATCCCTCAACAAGTCCAACGTAGGATGAATGGGTACCCATGGGCTCATCGTGGGATGACCAAACCCCCAAGCCTCCAACGTGGGTGAACCAGGCTGAATTATCTCCAACATTGGGTGTTTCCTCCTTCCTGGATGCAACGTAGGTACTTGTGCCCCTCCAATTTCCACGTAGCTTCTCTTTCCTTATTTTTCTCTAGCTTCCCCTCTTCTATCACCTCCAATTGGACTACCTCTTCTAACTCCAATCATTTGTGGTCTGCTTGGGTTTTATAATCCTTGATACCCTGTAATGTATGCATCTTTCCATCCACCTCAAAACTCATAGTGAGTTTCTGATAGTTGGTATGAATATCACCCACCTCGAATAGCCACTGTAATCCAATGATGATGTGGGGGTGTCCCTTCAATGGATATAGGTAGAAATCTTCTCTGACTACATACCCCTGCAATTTCACTCCAAGCTTCTCCACTATATGATCCACCAAGGTGAGTTTCCCATTAGTATTAGAACTCGAAAACCCTCAAACCCTTTGGTTTTCAAATTTTTCCTCTCTACAAAGTTGGCATCAATAAATTTGTGGGATGCTCTTGAATCAATCATCACCATTACATCTTTCCCACATGCCTGACCTACCATATTCAGGTTCATGTACTTCTTCACCCCATAAAGTGAAGCAATCATATTTTCAAGAGTGCCTTTAGCCTGCAATGACTCAGAATCTTCTCTTCCACCTTCCAACTCCACATTTGAATCTCCAGATTCTCCATCCATCACCACCTCAACAAAATGCATTTGGCCTTTTCCCAAACACCTATGTCCTGGTTCCCATGCTTTCTTGCAATGAAAGCACTTGCCCTCATTACGCAATTTCTTCTTGGTGGCTGAGTCAAGTTGATCCATCTGTGGGGGTATAGGTAAATTAGCCTTACTAGGCCCCTCCATGGCATCTTTCTGTTAATCGGTCCCAT
>Ga0068628_1000805_pt1 | contig 12093 bp, 14 predicted proteins | sample InSIn2gowninarea_FD_77431 | JGI IMG/M metagenome (GOLD analysis project Ga0068628, IMG submission 77431) | Clean room microbial communities from NASA Spacecraft Assembly Facility at Jet Propulsion Laboratory, Pasadena, California, USA -... ... | reverse complement strand
GTGAACAAATGGCTGCTGCTTCATGGATTGTTGCACACCGATATAGTGAATTCCACAACTTACACACGAGGTTACGAAAACGCTATCCGTCAACACGAAATCTCGAATTTCCTCGGCGACGCATGGTCATGAAGCTCCAAAAACAGTTTTTGCACAATCGCCGTGTAGCGCTTGAAGGATACATGCAACAACTTCTTCGTATGCCCGACGTTTGCCGAAGCCGTGAGTTTCGCTCTTTTCTCTCACAGCAAGCTATTTCTCCACAGCCTAGTAGGGATGGAAACACAGTCAACGCTATCAATGCTCAAGATATCGTGAATCGCATCTACAATTCCGTTACAGATGGGATGGACGAATTCCTCGGAAACGCAGCCGCGCTTGACTCCCTATCTGTGGCCGGCCAAAACCTCATTTCTGCAGCCACAACACAAATCAACACGGCAGGTACCGTTACGACTACCACGAACAGAAACCAAGACGAGATAATCGCCATTGAACCAAACTCCATGGCCGAAGCGGAGGCCGAACTCCGCGCCTTCGAAGACAAAGAACTCGAACCATTCGTCAAGCCCATCTGCGATATCTTCCTCGAAATCTTCGAGCTCAACCGCGGCAACAATTGGCTTCGCGGCCGCGCCGTCGTCGTCGTTCTACACCAACTTCTCGGCGGAACAGTCGAACGCAAAATCCGTGACTCCTTCGCCGCTCTCTTCGCTGACGATGCGTTGCTGCGATACATAGAAGCAGGGAAGAACGCAATATTTCCACTCACTAGCATAACAGTACCCGACACGAACATCGAACAGCCTTTTCAAAACGAAAAAACTGAAGAACGCGCAATACGTCAACCTGGCCCCGCACGCACGAAATTACAAAAAGACGCATCAAGACAGGAAGCAGCAGCAGTGCTCAACACGCTGATCCCAGAGCTGGTCGGGAGTGTAGTTGGTAGATCGAATGCCGCAGCCGCAAGCCGCAGGATCATAGCGGTCATGAATAATAAACGGCTGAACGAGCATCTGTTGTTCACGATCTTTGACGAGGTCGTTGGTGTGTTGTTTGATGAGGCTGGGGTGGGGAGTAGAGTCAGAGGGAAGAGGAAGGGTTGAATGGAGGATGGCGTTACTTGGGGGATGACTACGGCCGTTTGATAAGGAAGTAGGTATCTAGCTATTTGTTTGCTAAGTAGTATGCTGGAACCGTCAATCGTACCGACGAGAGCGACAATGACACGATCTTGGGAGGGGTATAAGTAATACTCAGCAATACCATCAGATAATCGGTCACATTTGAGAGCTCAACTAAAGCATGTAGTACTTCATTGTCATCAGGGATCCCGTGCCCATTCACAGGAGACCTACGTACGGTGCGCTATGAAACTACGTGCGTGAATACAGTATTCACATTGCTCACTTCGGTGCATGGCTAGCCCTCCCCCTTTAAAACAATAGGCTGCCAAAGTTGTGTAGATCTTTGCGTATACGCATGGAGGAGGTGATGTACGTTGTCGTTCTACAGTATTTGTGACGAGTAGCCGGATGGCGAAGTGCGGATCTGGGGTAGTGAGCCGCATGGATGAGCGGTGAAAGGAAACCACCGAATGTGCGTGTAAGAGGGTGCGGGAGGGACAGCACCGAACGACACGTGTGATACAGTACATGAATAATATTGTGATTATCCCTGTTATGCTCCGTAGCTTGCGTAGATATGCGTGTCTGCCTGATCAACATGTTTACGGCGTTATGGACTCCATACGATCCATGGATAAGGTCTGGCAGATGGTGCCGGTGTGGGACTGAGAAGTGGGAGGCCTGGGTGGCGTTCAGGATACTTGTACTGCGATGCTAGACGCGTTGAGTGTGAAGTTTCACGCTGTGAGTGAAACCTCAATTACTAGTGTTAAGAAAGGGAGTTGTTCATGATGTCAACATGATTCGTTCGACGGTAACCAATGTAGCCGTTCAAACAAGGATATACGTTGGACTGAAAGATTCCCGCTGTTTAGATGATCGACTGATCGGTTGGATGTGACTGTACCTAGGTCGAACATATGCAGAGAAGCTCAATCAAGAAGGCTTTGGAACATCATGCACGCCTCGCCAGAGCCAAGAACAGAGACCCGTCTAGCGTATTGACTCTTTGGTGTCCATCCTGGTGTGCCATTGCCCGGGTCTCCATTGTACAGTAGGCTTGCGTGTTGCAGTGATTTTACGCAAATCGCGACAGAAAGCTGATGGTGGACCAGGGTATGAGCAAAGCAAGTGTCAGCTAAAACGTGACTTGGAATGCATGCAAGGACCAGGATTGACCAGTGTAAGTGATCGTCGAATGATGATCCATGTTCAGCTAGACAGTTATCGAGGTGAGTGGACGAATAGTTCGCGGTCGTCAAGGGAAGCGATGTCGTCGTTGACATGGTTGGTGCGTTCGATATGAGCAGGATGATGAACTTGTTACCGGCCAGTCAATGTCAACGTCGCTGCTTGGAAGCGAGAAGCATTGCATAATGCAAAGCCTGGTGATTCGGCAGCAAAGCGGGACAAGGCGCCGGCCCTGCACGGCACGGAGCTAAAAGCAAATGGACGATAGGTAACCCCTGCAATATGCCCGAATTCAAAGTACAGTGCTCCGTAATGCCTGAGACCCACTCTAGGCAAATCGGGGAGCTCATAACCAAGCGAAAAGTTCACGCCATGTGGTCATAGGCTCTGTGTAGCTCGTGTTCTTGTTGTGAAGATCAGGTTGACTATACGAGTTCCTGGTTCTTGCATTTCAACTTTGGCGCCAGGAAGTGTCGGTGGCGCAAACACGTCTATCAAGTAACCTCCAGCAGGAACAGTTGACCCAATGTTCGAACAATGCACTCGGGACTGAAGGCTACAGACCAAGTAATTACACCGTTGTGCTCAGCAGTTTCGACTGCTGTTTCGTTATCACTCCGGATCTGATGGTGGAGGTTGGATATGAGTGACTCGATACTGGCTCTGTGGAGCACCTCCACAAAGAACATCACATTTCCGGATGTAATGAGAATATTCGGAGTTGGCACGACGGATCGATTAATCGATCGAATCGTTTCAGACTCCTGGGAAAGTGGCGGACACAAATTTAATGAGGCTGAGTGCAGTTCGAGCGCACGGGTCGAATACGTCCGAGAAGAACTAGGTCCACATTTGAGACCAAGCATCACCGGAACCACCAATTCGCACTAGCAGTGACACCGGCGCCAATGCCTTTTACAGTATGCCACCAGCCCTGTGGGATGAACATTGCATGAGCCGGACCTAAAATAGCTTCATATGCGTGGCGTTGGATACCTTCTTGATAGGCAGGCGAAGATGCATCAGCCCATATTAGGTCATGTAGAAGCGCTCGCTCTTGGCCCTGCATCATCTCCTCTCCTCGGAAAGCAGCTGAGACACGGCTTTCCGAAGTTTTGGGATACCCTTTTTGGTGGCTTGCATTGATCAACGACTGCACATGTTCGAATATGGCATTCCCCGCCTCAGGTCGGAAGAGACGGATGGCCTTTGTACCAGCCAGCTGCATAAATAAGTTTGGATTTGGATCGCGATGTAGCGGAGTGTAAGTTGGAGCTTTGCCAAGCCATAGCGAAGAACTGTACAAGTCGCCTCGACCAGCAGTGGCAACGAGATCAGGTGTTGGCAGGTCGCTTTGCAGAGGTTCCGGTAAATCTCTGAGATCCTGTTGGGCAAGATAGATCGAGGTCTTCGATGAAGATGGATGGTTGATTTGACGGAGGAGTAGTTCCAAAGGTGCTTCCACGCGCTCAAATTTAGTAGACTTGTCGTTGGGATTTTGTGAAGTGATTTCTAGAGGCACAATCGTACTAGCGTATTGCTGCCAGAAGGATAGATTCATAGTGGAAGCATGCTGCCTCACACCGGTACTACTCGGATCTTCATCCTGCCGACCGTTGAACCACTTTGTACACGCCGGAGGTGTGTTCACACTAGATGTAGGCAAGCATAGAGGCGTTTGAGGGACAAAGGCTTGTTGACGGAATTGCTCGAGGTCCCAATTCTTTAAAGATGCTACGCGTGTGATTGACCTTGTCGCCGAGTACAACCGTGTGGTGGCTGGAGTGTACCGACTCTGGAGGGTACGCTTTGCACACCCTATTATACCGGACCAGTCTCCCATTCAGAACGCTCTTGCCGTCAATCTATATTCGGGATGGAAGTTGAGGAATGGTCAGAAATCCGTGCGAGAAGACCAACGAGTATCAACTGTCGAGCTACAGTAGGTAATGATTATGTCCTTCTACTGAGAAAGGAAGTTTTGCCGATCACTATACCTACCTATACAATAGAATCTACCTGTATGCCATCAGCCACGTACACAAGTTGATGTGACTACTCATGTCTACAACTTGTGTTATTCAACTCTGTCGAGAGTGACTCGACTTCAAAAGCAGCATGTTTCGATGTGTAGGATGATTTTGGAGCTGTCTTTAAGCTGTGTCCCCTGAACAAGGCCATCAGCCCCAAATGTCGGCCAGACGCCACCTCGTCCCTGACGATATCTCCAGCATACTGACCAAGATTATGAGATGGAGCTTTCCTCCCGCCTCTTCCAGGGGTCGACAGGCCGATGTGCCAGCCGCTAGAAAGATCGGAGTTTGCGTTAGTGGAGGGCCAGATTCTATGGCCCTGGCTTATCTCTTACACAACATGAACCACCCTCACAACTCATCTATCAAGGCCTTCTCTAGTCAGGCATTCATTGTGGATCATGGAATGCGCCCAGAAAGCGCAAGAGAAGCAATCCAGGTACAGCACAATCTTCACACTTTAGGGATACCATCCACCATCTTGAACATCACTTTACGAAGGGAACAGAAGAACGAAAGTATGGCACGGGTTTTCCGATACCAAAAGATTATAACCGCAGCACGCAGGCTAGGCATTCACCAACTGTTCTTAGGACATCATCACGACGATCAGATGGAAACCATCCTAATGAGATTCACCAAGGGGGAAAGTCCGGATTTGAGGGCCTTCAGAGGTATGCCATTGAGGAGCCCCACTCCCTACATGGGCACGACCTTGGGAGGCCAACCATTTGTGCTCCGTAAACCACGCTACGGTCTCTCCGTAGCACCATCGGCCTGGATGTACTCTTCCAGCGAGGACGGCACCGAGTGTCTTCGCCCGCTACTGAAATTCACCAAGGCCCAGCTAGTTGCCACCTGTGAGCATTTTGGCGTTCCCTTCGTCTCTGACAGGACAAATTTCGACCCCACATATACGTTGCGCAACGCTGTTCGTTATTTGAGAAGTCACAAGAAACTACCCCGAGCTTTACAAGATGAATCATTGCAGCGACTTCATTCCGGCGCGATCCACCAACTGGATAGGACCTACGAAGCAGCTAAACACTTCGCACAGAAAATGCAAATCACACATAGATATCGTGAATCCGGGATGCTAAATGTCTCATTCCGGGAGCCTCAGCCGGACATGGATGACGACGAGCTCCATGGTGCGTGCCTCGCAATAGCAAGGCTTTGCGACCTTACGAGCCCCATCAATAAGGATTTTCTGGCGCTGGAGCTTTCACCTACGACCACCAGATCCATTCTCAACTTGTTGTCTGGCGCGGGTGTATCAGATCAAGAGAGTGGCAAGGAACCTCACCTCTTGGTTGACAAGGTCGATTTCCGGCCAATATCAGTAGGCGAAAAGATTATAAGCAAGGGCACACAGGCACTACAAGTGTCGCGTCAAGCAATGCGCCGATCTGAGGTCATCGCCAACATTCAGCCCCTTACATTTGACACTGTACAACCTGACGGAGTGTGCCATAGCACTTGGCTCTGCTGGGATTACCGCTTCTTCATTCGGATTCGAACACCAAATCTTCCGGCCATAAAAAAGGCGAATTTGATTATAAGGCCGTACCATCCAGAAGACGTAGCTGGCGTGCGTAAACAATTACAAGAAAGTGGAGAGTGGACAGCGTTCGAAGAACGTCTCGAACTATGCGCTCCTGGTCATGTACGGTACACGATGCCGGTAATAGTGTCCAATGAGCAAGTTGTGGCATTCCCTACTTGCGACCTTAAACTTGACGACCACTTGCCATATCAGTGGCAGGTGGCAATTCCACATCATCAGCGGAGTGTGGATTTCTTCTGGCCGGAACCGGGCACTGAGAGTCAGTCAAATATTTTTTGACCGCAACAGCAATACCGTTCCGAAGGCCACTTTCAATTAGGGGTAGACTGGCACGAAGTGTCTGCGGAGAAACTGTTTGCTATCTCCAAATCCCGGTTCTCGCCAAGACAATGAATCTCGTCCCGAGCAGACTACCTCGATTGACAAAGACCATCGTTGACCACAACCTCTGCTGACAGCATTCTCCTCTCTGCCTGGGGCACACCATGTCTACTGCAAAGACTGCGAAGACGATTCGAGCTGCAATATGTCACGTCGCACCAGTCTTCCTCAACGCCAAAGCAACCACACAGAAAGCAGTCAACCTCATCCACGAAGCATCACGCCGTTCCGCAAATCTAGTCGTGTTCCCAGAATCCTTCATCCCAGCCTTCCCCGTTTGGTCAGCCCTCCAAGCACCGCACCAGAATCATGACTTCTTCCACCGTATGGTCCAAGAATCCATCGCCGCTAACGGCCCTGAGCTCACCGCGATCAGCGACGCGGCAAAGCAAGCCAACGTCGTAGTCAACATAGGATTCTCTGAAAAATCCCCCCACAGCACTGCAACCCTATACAATTCAAACATCCTATTCGACCCCCATGACAACAGCAGCAAGCACTCTGGCATCCGCATCCGCCCCCATCGAAAACTAATGCCAACATTCTTCGAGAAACTCACCTGGAGTCCCGGTGACGGCGCAGGCCTCGTCGTCCAACAGACGAAGTTCGGTAACATCGGCGCTCTTATCTGCGGTGAAAACACCAATCCCCTCGCTCGCTACGCATTGATGACTCAAGCCGAACAAATCCACATCTCAACGTGGCCCGCAATATGGCCTACACGGGTCCGAACCACCAGTGAAAATGAAACTCCAGACCAATCATCATCATCCAAAAACATATCAACAAACTACGACAACATCTCCGCAAACAGAATCCGCGCAGCAGCGCACTGCTTCGAAGCGAAATGCTTCGGCATCGTGTCCGCCGGCTACCTAAGCGCATCCTGTAAAGAAGTCATATCCACCGCCTGCACCGACCCCAAGACAATCAGGGCCCAACTTGACGCAGCGCCCCAAGCAGCGAGCATGTTCATCGATCCGACTGGCGCGCTTATTCCAGGTTCTATATACGATGAACGGACTGATAGCTGGCAGAGGAAAGACTTTCTGCAAAACGAGGAGGGGACACTTTATGCGGATCTTGATTTGGAAGCGTGTGTTGAGGGGAAGCAGTATCATGATGTTACGGGGGGGTATCAGCGGATGGATGTTTTTGAGTTTAGGGTTGATCGGAGACGGAAAGAGCCTGCGGTGTTTGTTGATGATGATGATTAGTCTTCTATGGAGAAGAGGAGGTGGTCTCTTGTATGTCGTTGAGTGTGAATGTGCCAGCCCTATCTTGTGTTTGACAGTGGGTGTCGACATCACTTTCACGGTATTGCTTGACAATCAGGTTTCTCATGACGGATTTTGGTCCAGCGACTACTCGAATAATCAGCCCATCTCTCGTTCTCCAGAAGCTCGACTCCGCAAATCCATCCTCATGATCATAGATACAAACCACAGGGTTCAAAAGAGCAAACCTCACCCAAAATAGGAGGTGGAAGACAGCAGACCACACCACAATCCACAAACACGCCAACCGATAAAACAAAAGCTCACCACAGCATCCATACCCAGAAACGTCTTAATACCAGCTCGATGCCATGGTCCCACATCATCGGCTTGAAATTGGATCGCCAATCTCAACCAGGACTGGCATTCCAGCTTAACACGCCCGGACCACCACTTGGCCTTGCGCTTTAGTACGGTGGTCGCAGAACTTTAGCTGGATGCGTAACAAACTATGTACAGTAGCATCTATACTACATCTAGATGCATAAGTATATGCCTAGCCAGAGCGTTGATTTGTTGTACGTGTTCGGGGAATACAAACTCGAGTTCAAGAAGATAAGATGCAGCACAAGCACTGTAGGCGGAAGAATAATAAGAGATTGGAGCATTCCTCAAATCTCTCGTTACTTTCTTCCAATAAAACACAAGTTGAGTGCGACCCAGTTGCAGTTGCTGCTAGAAAAACACACTATCATCACCTCAGACGCAGTGTGCAGCACTCGAACATTTCACGACCGATCGAGCAAGCAAGACAGCATCTACTATATATAGAATAAAAGTAAAACCATTAATACTCCATCTCCTCTCTCTATGTACACTGTGTAACATACAACATAAGCATCCGTCCATACAACCTACAGTAGAAGAAGAACAAACCACAAGAACCTTCCTCTCCATCCCCCATCCCCATCCATACAACACCTCAACTCAGTAGGTATTCTGTGTCACAGTCCAAGTCCAAAAACCCCAGCGCCAACCAGCACAACAACAGCCATAAAACTCTTCTCTGTTAAACCTTCACCACTATTCCCAATCTTCATTCCTCGAACGCGAACGGCGTTGCTGGCGTATTGCGTTTGCGTTACATTCGTCCCTGTCGCAGTCCCAGCACTAGTCGCGCTTCCACTTCCACTCTTCTCATCATCGTTATTATCATCACTCGCACTCGCACTTGCATCCGTAACATCATCCTCACTATCCGTCCCCATCCCCGCCGCAGTCGCAGTCGCAGAAGTGTTAAGTTTATGTCTCCCGTCCCACTCCTCCTTCGTCCGTTCCGAAATCTCAATCCTCTCTCCTCCCCAAACGCGTTTCGGCGCCTTCACTTCCTTCCCCTTATTCGCACTCGCAGCATTCTTAACATATTCCTTCACGCCCTCATTTTTCACCGGATTCACAACCATCACCATTCCCTTCTCACAGACACTTCCACCATACCCCGCGCTCTTCGTAGCTCTCGCGTCGCCATCAAAGCCATATATCCACAGCGGTTCTGTACTCGTGATATTCAGCACGAATTTAGCCCGACTTATGCCGGAGGTGGATGTGTATTCGAAGTCGCTGAAGATAGGGTGCTGGTCGGAGGTGTTGGGGTATGTTAATGGGTGGCAGGGCGAGGAGAAGGAGGATTGGATTACGGAGTAGTTTTGGGGGTAGAAGTAGAATGTTAGGGTGGAGAAGAGCGTGATGTTGTGCAGGGTCGAGGGTGTGAAGAGGGTGCCGTTTTCTGCAACGGCTATGTTGTGGTTGTTGTGCGTTGGCGTTGAGGTGGAAGTTGAGCTAGTGGTAGTTTTGGAGGAGGAGGAGGAGGAGTGGTGCGTTGTGGTTGTGGTGGTTGCTGTGGTTTCGTCGTGGGTGGTTCGTGCTTTGAGGGCATTTGGATTCGATTCTGGATTTGGATTTGGACTTGCAAAAAATGGATGGGAGAGATGCTGGGTTTGTGGGTTTGCGATGGCGGCTGAGCTGGCTGTGATAAGGGTTGAGAGGAGCGAAGTGATGGAGATGGCCTGGAGATGCATCTTCGTTAATGCTCTTGTCGTGTTGTGTTCCGTGATGTGATGTGATACGGCGTTATGGTTGTCGGTAATGCTGTAGTGCTAATAACTGCTATGGTTAATGATGATGGTCCTGCATTGGAAGAAGAGATCTCTTCGTATTCCCGCGCGAACGAAAAAAGAGTTCATGATGTATTGCGCCGTTGCCGCGGTTGTGAGTGAATAGCTCTGAAAACGAAATGAAATTGTGCAGTGCTGGAAAAAAGCGCATGGACCATTTGCGAATAGTAACACAGCAACCTGCGCTCGACGCTTGCAACGTGTGTGTCCGGATCTCCCTACTCTTACATACCCGATCCATCACGTTCCAACTTTCGCACCAATCGACTTTCTGAGTTCAGCATTGACCTCAGCTGGTTCCGGCGGAGGAGGGACATTCGGCCAAGGCTTCAGGAGGGCATCCTGAATCATTACCACACAACCTTTTGGTCCACTTACAGCACCTTCACGAAAATTAGTCATCTCAATAGCACTCTCATAATTGGTTTCTGCTTACCATTGACCAACACGATACCTTTTTCGTCATCTACTTGAAGCACTTTCAAGTTCTGAACTGTAACCCTCTGACCACCCATCCTTCCCGGCATCTTCTTCCCTGGATAGACTCTGCTACCACCACCCTGTCCATTACCTGTACTTCCCAAACTTCTATGACTGAGCGAATGACCGTGCGTCCTCGGTTGACCACCAAATCCCCATCTCTTCATCACACCCTGAAAACCCTTTCCTTTGCAATCCGCGCGTGTATCAACATATTGGCCAACCATGAACCAGCTAGCTTGTACTCGTTCACCAACAGCAAGAAGTCCTTTCTCATCTTTGACACGAAATTCTTGTAGATGTCGTTTGGGTGGGACGCCCTGCACAGAGAAGTGACCCAGTTGTGGTTTTGTTACATTCTTAGGATCTTTGGCGCCCGCGCCGATGCAAACTGCATAGTAACCATGATCTTTCATCGTCCTGTGATGGACTACTTGATTTCGTTCTAGTTGCAAAATCGTGCAGGGTATTCGTTCGCCAGTATCGGAATTGTAGATAGCTGTCATGCCGCGTTTTATTGCTAGAGCTCCTGTTCGCAGAGGAAGTGTATCAGCCGCGATTTTGCGCTCATAAGCTGCTTTAGGCGTTGACAGGAGGTTGGCGCTGACATTGTAACGGTTCTGACGTGGAGGATCTATTGATCTAATGCCGAAGGACCGTTTCTGTATCAGGGTTGATGATTTAGTTGTGTTTCGAAAACATGATCCAGGAAGGAGGAATGATGGCGCAAGAGGAACTGCAACGAAGATGGTTTTCTTCGGTGGCATCTTAGAACAAGCGTAAGATGAGAGGATGAAGGAAAGTTGTGATATTGTCGAATTACAATAAATGAATTGTACTGATCGCTTCGAGCAAATCGACGGGGCTGCGATCCCAACTGCGGAGCCTCGAAATTCTTGTGCCCTATTAATAAGGCAGCAACTTATCCAGTAGTCTTAACAGTTCATAAATAACTTGTGCAAATTTTCAAAATCGTCGACGAGGAAAACGAAAGATACTATTGAGAGAGCACTCTTACGGGAGATGCCTAAGCCCCCTTATAACCATACCTTAATCCCTTCAACCTCCCCAACTCCTGGTGCTCAGCGAAGATAGTCCATCTCGCCATCTCTACCATACCTAACATGATACACGGCAGCAATAGATACAGCCACATCTGCTCCGGCACTCCTGCTCTCCCTCGACCCCTTATCAACCAACTTGACAACGTCAGTAGTACATTTATCACGCCATTTAAGAAAGGCAAAGACTTTATCAATGGCCCTTCAACGTCTAGTTCCATTCTGATATCATCTAGCTTATCCATCACCACCACCAACATCTCCTTTGCGCGTGTAGTCTGAGATGTAGATGTTGGATACCGTGCACGAGCTATCTGTCGTTTTCGTTGATTGAGTCTTTCTCGCACATCAATGATGTTTGGCGATGACATGAAAAACATCATAAATGAGCTAACGAGAAGACTCGTGATCGACAGTAGACTTAGTAACCGCACTTGTGTTGTCTCGAAGCTGAAGATCAGGTGGTAGAGGAATAGCGGTACAACAATCAGCGGCAGGAGTGTGAAGATGATGGTGTATGTCTTGTTTGAGGTGTGAGATCGAGTTTGCAGGTTTGATATGACTTGTTCTTGCTCTGTGCGTGGTTAGCATGTATAGCCAATGGAGACTTCAATGTACAACGTACCCTCTTCGTCCATCTCGTCTCGAGAAGACATAGACCCCTCATCGTCTGACGGGTACCGAAATGTCGTTCTAAGACGTGCAGAAGCCATGTTTGGCTCTTGCTGGTAGAATTGATAGGCACGAGCAATGCAACGACTGATGGTCTCGCAATTCGAACTGCAAGTAGCGAATCTCGACGTGATATGCAAAGGATTGAGTGACCAGTCGGCTGGCGTGAGTTGAGGACAGGGTGGTG
>Ga0068628_1000802_pt1 | contig 12098 bp, 10 predicted proteins | sample InSIn2gowninarea_FD_77431 | JGI IMG/M metagenome (GOLD analysis project Ga0068628, IMG submission 77431) | Clean room microbial communities from NASA Spacecraft Assembly Facility at Jet Propulsion Laboratory, Pasadena, California, USA -... ... | reverse complement strand
TAGAGAGCCTAAAAAACCCTATTTCTTCAATTGATTTCACAAGAATGGATAGAGAAGCCTTTTTAGAAACCCAAGTCCACCCTTAGTTAGCATTAGAAAGAGCAAAAACAGTGCAGGAAATTGAATCAAAAGTATAAGGGGAAGATAATATTGTAGAAGACAAATCAAAGGGAAAATCAAAGGAATAAATAGGAAAGTAAGTAGAACTAAGACAAATACATAAGTTAAAGCAGAAATAGAGGAAGAAGTGGCTAAGGAAGAGTTGGCTAGACTTAGTTTAATAGAACCAGAAACTCAAAATCCCCAAGAATCTATCAAGACATCCTCTAGGCTACAAAATAAAAGAAAAATGGAGAAGAAAGATAACACCTCGGAGGGAAATTTGGAAGAGTAAATCACTATAGAACCCTAGTAGCTTTAAGTAGCCCAATTAAACCAAAAGGGAGAACGCCAAGGGAAATCCCCAATTACTTCAAAAGGAGAAAGAGTAATAGAATAAGGCAATGGAAACCTCAACCACCTTCTCTAACTCCAATCATTATTGAAGAATTAGTTATCCATGATCAGGAGGAAGAATTGAAGAAGGAAGAAAAATAGGAGGTTGAAATATCAGTGAAAAGAAAAGAGCCAAAGGTTCACTAAGAAGGGCTATGAATTAAGGGAACAATGCTCCCAAAATATCCCACCAAGCTAGAGGAAGAAACTGTGAAGCTACAAGAAGAGACGGTGAAGCTACATGAACATAATCCTGAACTACATGAAAAGAATTCCAGCCTACAGTAATGAGAACTTCAACCAAATCTTAAATCTTCTTATGCTCATATTGATGCAGGGAAGGTAATTCCTACCCACTTTGTAGTTCATATATTATTTGAATTAGAGAAAGAATGAGGTAGGAACTGTAGATGGATGCAAATTTCCAATTCAAAAGGGGTATCATATGTTGGCATCATGGAGAAAAAGATGAAGAAAATGGGGGAGGATATGACTATTCTCAGGTCCAGGGACGCAAACATAAGAGACCATCTACAAAATGAGAATAAGTAGTTTAAATCTTAGTTATAGCAAAGTCAAAGGATACTACAGGAGAAAGAAGGACAATAATGACAATGGCTAGTTTATCCATGGAAGTTATACCTTATAAGCACTTATAAAAAGACATATTCCCTGATCCTAAAAGACTAGTGGTGGTCAATTCATATTAGGGTATAGGCCAAAAAAGGATCCCTTACTTTCCATGATATCATAAAATTTGTTGATTTCCACCTCAAGTCTAGCAATAAAGATAGGGCTACGCTTGCAAAATTTTAGATTCTTAACCTAGTAGTGCCTAATATGAATATTTGGGACCCAAATTCTCTATTAAGTGATGTTTAACTAATGTATTTAGCTACATTGCTAAACCATGAGGAAACCAGGGTAGAAGAAATGGACACAATCCTAGTCAATGAGGTAGAAGAGCCACTTTTTGATCAGGTGCTCAAAATTATGCTCAAAACTCATAGTGTCTGAATCTTGATAAGCTTAGCTTCATATCGAAGAGCTCATCATTCTGAATCCAACAGTTCGAATGACATTCAAATCCGAGCTCATATTCAGAAGTTAGAGCAAATGAAAGTTCAAGTTTGACTTGGACATGTGGCAAGATTGGATGACATGGCAAAGGTCCCAACGAATGGGGAAGCGCCAAGTGGTAGGTTTCTACTAGGTCCCGCATATTGCATAACGGGGAAAGCATAGGACACAGGTTAAGAATTGGCCCCCAGCAGTGCCGATTTGCGATTGTGATATTGCATATCACAAATCAGAGGTGGGTGGCTATTACAGAATTAGTCCCGGCGAAGAGAGGTTGTGATGTGATTTATCGCATATCGTAACTGCAAAAAATGGTTGGCCTTTGCGATATAGTTTTTGCAGTAATCACCGATTGTGATTTCTGATAGATTGCCTTGACACGATATTTTTATATGTTGTAGTTTATATCCCCGTTGGGTCTGCCGATGCCATAATGTATGGGTTTTGGTCTTTCTAATGCTAACTAAGGGTGGACTTGGGTTTCTAAAAAGGCTTCTCTATCCATTCTTGTGAAATCAATTGAAGAAATAGGGTTTTTTAGGCTCTCTAAAACATCCAAAACTATCAACATTATCATCCCATGGTGATATAGGTAATGGTGTTTTCCTCCTTTCACCCTTAGGCTCATTTATTTGATAGACTGAAGGAGGAAGCGAGGGAACCTTAACCTCTCTTGGATAAGAAAGTGTACTTGGAATATGATATGATAGAGAAATATAAAGTGATATTCATACACAATGTTAAGCCTCCCTTCACATGAGATGTATTGGAGAACATTGTAGGCTACTTCATCCGAAGGGTAGGACAAGTTCTCCATCCTTACTCTATTTTTATCATCTATTGGTTGCTCATCCTGAAGGAAGAAATTCTTATTCATAATAGTGGCCTCAGGTCTCTCTTCTTTGTTCCATTTTACTCCCTTGAGAAGTGTGGTGGCCCTATAGATAATTTATTCATTTAGGTAAATGATGAGGCTTGTAACTACAATGATAAAAGCACCTTTGGCTACTGGTTTTAAGGAAATTTCCTGGGCAATTTCGTCATCAAAACCTCTTAACCTCTCAAAAAACACTAACTATTGATAATTTTCAAAAACATTCCTAACATTAGGGTGACGATGTACCCTAGAGGGGTATATATGATCCCTTCTATTGAATCCCCCTCCCATGGCTTCAATAAACATTTATCAAAGTGAAACAAGGAGTTTCCCTTGAATGCTACATGATCCTAGGGTTTCCTATGTAGTGAAAATTGTTGTAACAAAGGCAAATTGAATAGATTTTTTCCACAAGGTTAAGGGGAAGAAAAAATTCAAAATGCACTTCTTCTTTTCTCAATGCACATTATTCTTTCGACCCGCCATATTTATGAAGTAAATTCTTAGTCAATCCATTGTTTTCCTTAAATAAATTTAAAACTATGTGAATTACAAAGTCCTTTTCCTGAAAATTGAAATGTTCTTTTAAGTTCCTATATCAAATATTGGTGAGGGGAATTTTTACTTACAATCATCCTAATGATTTTTCGTTATCCTTTTCAATTTTGGTTGGAAATGAGCTTCTTGTAGCACCCTGTGATCTTCCTATAGTGCTTTGTGATCTTCCTATAGCACTGGTTTGTAGAAACTTGTAGCTTCTTGTAGTTGATTGTGTAGGAAGTGTTTTGGATTTTCCAACCTCCTGTAGTACTAGTAGGATTCCTTGGTGCTTAAAATATACTTTTGATGCAATATTATATTTGGGGGGACTGAGTTATGTGGTTATTCATTGAGGTGATGGGATCAATGCATTATGTGACTTGTCCCCCACCTATCATGTTGAACACCACATTTCATAATGAGTAGGCATGTTGTCCCACCTCCTCAAGTTATCTCCACATTTTTCTCTTTTTCCTTTCACATGTGTGGGTGAAATTGAAGAGGAATGGAGTTGAATGCAAATATGGTCGAGAATGATCCACTAAGTTTGGCATATTAAACCTTTTCTTCCATATACCTTCAACATTTTTTCAAGCTAATATAAGTTCATAGGGGAGGTTTTGGGGATTGCATACTTGGGCCTTACCCTTAATGTGTTTCTTTTTAGGTGATATTGAGGCTATTAATGTCACTACTGAAGCTTCCTTTGATGGTTATGAATCTACTTGTGATGATTCCGAGGGGCTTCAATATTTCTCTTATTTCTCTTGAGGGTCTTCTAAAGTTTCTTATTATTGTTACTACTATTCTAGTTTAGATGGTTAGAGTATTGTTGTTGTGGATGACTTGGTGCTACTGATTGATGATATTCTAGTATCCTACAAGAGATCATGTAGTTTCTCATGATTGTTTTCTAAGTTCTTGGAATATGTTGGTCTTCAAAGCTCCTTCTATTGAAGTTCCAAATTTGGTCCTGTAGGGCTTCTGTCGATTGCTACAAGACTGTGCGTTTTCTTGTAGCAGCCACATAATCTCCTTAGGCTCATGATTTCCCCTATTTTTGGGCTTCAAAAATTCTTATAACTAAAGCAGAGGCTACTTGTGGTGATGGAGAGGAATTCTTTGTTGGTGATTGGTGAAAAGAGGTGGAAGGCTAGATTGTTGTGTGTGGTGAGTGAAACAATAATGAGAAAATTGAAATATGATGGGATGGGTAGATGCTAAGGGTTTCTAGACACCTTCTCCCTTACCCATAGATGGAAAATAAATTAGTTCAAGACCCTTTTTTATGCTAAGTATTTTCCTATAGGAATACAAGAAATTTGCTGCAAAAATTCAAGATAGTGATTAAAACATATATAAGCGACTTGGAAATGATAGAGGATGCTTATAAAAAGTGTGGGAATGTGTGAGATGTATGTAGAGAATATTGTTGAAGGTTTTTGAATGTGGGTGGTTAGAATACAAGGGGATATTCTTGGCTACTACTAGAATTCTATTATATCTACATCACTATTATATTAGATTAAAATGAGGTGACATTTTGTGTATTCGTTTTTCTTTTCCTTTTTCTCTTTGTGTTTTTCCCCCCCTTTTTTTATTCTGAGGCACATAGTATACCTCATTTATGTTTTCAACCTAAGTAGGTTTACCCCAAGTGCCTCATGGGAGGTTTTCACCTAGGGATATTTTATTTTAATTTTTTTCTTTCATTAAGGGTCATTGGATGCCTCATGGATGTTTTTAGCCTATGAGTCTACCTCAGGAGCATCAAAGGAGGTTTTCACCTAATTTTTTTTTTAAATTTTTTTTCTTTTTTTTCTTGATCAAGGGTTGAATGAAATGGTAGCTATAATGCTCTCAATCACATGTCATTTTATACTTATTAAATTGGTAAACTCAACCCTGAATAAGGGATTTCTATAAAAAAATAATTTGTATCCATTCACTAGAAGGGGGATTTATTATTCATCAATTGTATTGATTTGAAATGAGCCACTACCATGGAATTCATTCACTAGGTAAGGGCCTAACCATCTATTGATGATTTTTCCTTTGAAATATTTGAATCTAGAATCATATAACAGGTCCCAATCACTGTCCTAGAAGGTCCTAATCTTAATGTTCCTATCATTCTTACCTTTCATTTGTAATTGAACCATTTAATTGTGAATAAGACCATGCATCCTGAGTTCATTTAGAACATTCAACTACTACAATATCTCTTCTTGAACTTCTGTGATGTCCAAGTTAAGTTGTGTTGCCATTCTCTATGTATTATACTCAAATTCAATGGAAAATAGGGCTTGCTTACGATAGACCCAATAAAAAGGGGTGAATTTAGTGGCATTCATCCAACTAGTGTTGTAGACTCAAGTTGTTTGAACAAGATTTTCTGCCCAATCTTTCTTCTTACTGTCAGCTACCTTAGTCAAAATTCCTTCTAGTTCTTCCACTTAGCCATTTTCTTGAGGGTGATATGGGGTGGAGATTGTATGTTTGATATGATGTTTACTCATTATCCCCTCTATTAGATTAGGAGTGAATTAAGAACCTTGATCCGTCACTAGTTCCCTTGGGAATCCAAATTTCTAAAAATGTTCTCCCTTCAAAGCTCTTCTACTTTCTATTCTGTTGTTGCCTTGATTGTCATTACTTCATCCCACTTGGTTAGGTAATCGATGCAAACAATGATATTATTCTTCTATCTACGGGGGGCTCAATAGGTCCAATGAAGTTGATGTCTCACTTCTCAAATGGCTCGAAAGTCACTTGAGGTTGTAGGGGAAACTCATCTCTTTGAGTAGGTTTCCCAGTCCTCTGGCACTCATCACACTACACAATGTGCCTCTTGGCATCTCTATGAAACGGCAAGCTAGTAGAAGCCTGCATGAAGAATCTTGTAGGTTTTCCTCTTAGTAGAAAAATGATCCCCATAAGGTCCATCATGACATGTAGAGAGGATGTAATAGACTTCATCTTCTCTTGCATATCTCCTTAGGAATTGATCAGGCCCTAATTTGAAGTGTTTTTCCCCAATCCAAGTATAAGGATCATTTTTCTTGACAATTTTACTATTTTCCTTTGAGGACAAGTTAGGGAGAAACTAGCCAGCAACCAAAATGTTTGCTATATCAAAAAATTGAGGGGATAATAATGATATGGAAAAGAGGTTCTTATCTAAAATTTGATCATCCACCACGTCTTCATTCTTTGTACAAGAAATATGCAATAACATTTTCTTTCCTTGTCTTATCAATAATGGTTAGAAAAAATTGTTGTAACAACTATATCCATATAATGATTGGAGCATTGACATTAGGTTTATTCATCAAGTACTTAATGGTTTCATGATCAGTGTGCAAAACAAATTATACCCATTAATGTAATGTGTGAATTTATTCAAAGAATGCACAACATACCAAAGTTCGTTTTTGGTGACCATGTAATTGAGTTCATCTTTGGAAAAGTTTTTACTAATGAAAATATGGAATAAGGAAATTTACATTCTAGTTTCCTTAATGCTCCCTCAACTGCTTTTCCTAATGCATTTGTGTGAATGTAGAAGGGAAAGGCCTCATTTGGGCCCCTGAAAGCTAGTACATATGATAATTATTCTTTGATATATTCAAATTCCTTTTGACAAAGGTTGGTCCAAGGGAAAAATTAGTATTTCATTAGTAAACTAAACAAATGTGGAGCAATATTACTAAATATTTAATAAATATCTTGTAGTATCTAGCAAGTAATAGAAAACTCCTAACATATTTTTGTCTTTGTGGGACAAGAAATTTTCTAATAATTGCAATTTTATTAGGATCGACCTGAATTCCATCCTTATAGAGGAAGTGGCTTAGAAAAAGTCATGCATCCATCAAAATTTGGTACTTTTCAGCAGTTAAGGAGAGATTCATTTCTATACATATTTTCAAAGCCTTGTATAGGCTGGAGAGGGATTCCTAGAAATCATGTCCATAACGTGTCTTCAAGATTGATTTCTATCTGATTGTACTTGCTAAACCCATCCATAAATGAAAATAACTCCTTTCCTGTAAGAGCATCCAAAACTTGGTTGAAAAAAGTAAAGGAAAGTGGTCTTTATTTGTGGCCTTATTAAGATCTTTGCAATAAATTAAAAATCTCGATTTCCCATTATTTTTAGGCACAATTACTAAAGGCAACACCCACTCATTGTTTGAAATTGGATAGATAAAACCTGCAACTAATAATTTATGCAATTCCTCTTTTAAAATGTCCTTTAATGCATGCTTCATTCTACTTTGAGGTTGGTGAATAGATTTATAATATTATTTAATGTATATAAAATGAGCAATGATAGAGGGGTGAAATACTTTCATTGTTTTTTTAATAACAAGAAAAAGCAGTAATGTTCTTCCTTAAAACAATGAGTAAATATATGTCCTAATCAATTGAAAGAGAAGGACTGATTTTCATAGTTCTAAGGGGATTGATTTCTACAAGTTTTACATTACTTTGTTCATAACCAGTAGTGATTAAATATACCCATGAGCGTCCTTTAGGATGTACTAAAGGTTCCTCTTTTATACCATCAATTTGCATGACTGTAGGATACATTTTTTTGTAGAAAATTGTTAATCATGTTGTCCTAATCCAATTTCTTGCTACCAATAGTAGCTTACAACGTAAAAATTGGGTAGGGTGATGATTGATAGAGTTATTCTTCTTCTTCCTCTTATAACGACATATGAAGGTAATTCTCAACAACGATTTGAGCATGGGGTTATAATACAATATGTTTTGTTAGTTTCCCATTTGTAATTGTCATGTTTCCAACTCTACAATTTATATAGGCATTAATGTTAGCTAACCAAGGTATTCCTAGGATAATAGATAACCATTGAACGTGGTTTTGGGCTGGAAACCAAGGGGATCATGGGGTATTCCCCGTAATTAATGTAAACCATGAAATTGTCAATGACACCCTTGGGTGCTACTGTGGATTTGTCTGTAAGTTACAATGCTATGGTGGTTTTGCTTAAGGCTCCTCAGAGGTTAAGCTTGAGCATAGTCCCCTTGGTCATGAAATTGATTACAACCCCTAAGTCAGTGAGGGTATTGGTTACTACAATATTGTTAATTTACACATCCACTATTAGGCTTCAAAGATCCAAATACTTTGGGACAATGACCTTCCCAAGTAGTAGATCAACTAGTTGCCCAATGGAATTAATAGTAGGGGAATATTTCCTCCCTATTCCTGACCTCTTAAGACATTCTTCGTTGATGAATTTGTCTTATATGAGAACATCCTTGATGGGCTACAAGAGGGGAATCTTGACATACATATTTTTCAGTTCTCCCAAAATTTTAGCCTCTTCTCGGGTGTGTGTTTTGGGATGGATGAATCTTTCAGGATAGGAGGTTTATTGGCTTGAGGAGTGATTTCTTACTTGTCTTCTTCAAGATTTTTTATTGGATAAGGTGGGTGATAATTAGGAAGTACCTTCCTAGATTTGAGATTAATTTATTAGATTTCTATAGAATAGGTAGGACAATATGTTTCTCCATTGTAGACTTGTCAGGCCTGCTTATTATTCGGGTTCATATTTGGTTAAGTAGATGTTTGTGCCTATTTAGGTGGATTGTTTTGGGTTAGTTGTGGTTTTGGAGGAGGAGGAATAATGGAAAGTGGATTGGTTTCTTGAGGCCTCCATCATGGTGATATATTATCCCATTGAGTAGGTTGGCATTAATATGGTTGAAAAGGGGAAATGATAGGCTAAGGAGGATAGGGATAAGGAGTAGGCATAGGCCAAGGTGAGGTGTTAGGCAGATACCAATACTAAAATGATGAATTATAAATTGTATTGAAGGAGGATGGATTGTTTATACCTTATTGATATGGCCTAGGGCCTTCTGGCCTCCTTTGGTTGAAAAAGAAAAGTTGATCCATGCATTCTTATATTCCTTGATACATTATTGTCATACTTAGAAGAGATGGAAACTTGTCAATTGAATTGTTCTCTTCAAACATATAACAGATTTCTATAACATTTAATAGGCACTCATTTCTATGGTGCCTCTTGGTGCATCTAGGGAAAAGTATGGTTAATGCCCCTTCTGACTCCTCTTGTTTTTTCTTATTATACAAGGGAAAAGTATGTAATATGTAACTTTTAAAATCCTCTAACATATCTTATATTTCATTCTTATTGACTAAAGTAGAAGATGGCAAAATTATCAAACCACATCTTGATCTACCTCCTTTTTCTTGTAGCTCTAGATTATTTTTTGAACATTATTTTAGTTTCTTCGTAATTTAGCTCATAAATATCTCCACTGGACAACATATTAGGGTCTCCATAAACTCTTCTCTAAACCTCTGGAGAATAATTAGTTTCGTTGAATCCACGTCAAGGGTTTAGTTAGCCATGAACCTAATAAGCTCATCCAATATCCCCACCCCATGGATATCATTCTATAGTGTGTGCTTCACCTCATTCATTCACTCGTTCATTCAATGCTCATCATTTCAAGTTTATTTGAACATAAGGAGGATTTCAAAATCAACCTGCCCTCACCTTCTTAAAGAGGATATGGGTTTAAGGAAACTGGAAACTGGTTGAAGTCAGGGAGATTTGTCCTCTTAGTTGAAATAAATCTTAAAATTATTCTAGTCATTCATCTAGCCCTTGGGTCATTCTAAATATTTCCTCCCTTTTATCCATTTCTCTACAATCTTCCTTGTACTCAGTGTTGAATTCTTACTATATCTTGTCCCATGTAGTAATGTTTCCTCCTGCTAAACTCATGAACCAGTGCAAGGTTGCATCCTTGAGGGTAGAAGGAAACAATTTGAGATTTTGCTCATCAAATGTATAATAATATGTTCTACAAACTACAAAAAATTCAAACATGAAGGTGTCATTGTCCTCAAAATCCATTTCATGGAAGTGTGGAAGAGCAGTGGGGCTGATTATTTTCATTTTATCTTCCCCATTTTCCTCCCTCATAGGAAAGACTTCAAGTTGGGCATTTACTGTTGTATTTTCAATAGGGGATGGTGTTTCTTCTTCTCCTATAGGCTCCTAAAAATTATCTAGTTGCTCACCCAAGAATTCCTTTACATCCTTTGCAGACAAAATAGGAGGCCCACAATCACCAAAAAGTGAAGGGTGATTGTTTCTAGAAGTGGGGTTTTTAGGTTAAAAAAATTTGAGTTGTCCCTAGCTCTATGAGGCATGAAATAAATTATCTTTGTTTTTCCTTTTATTTTTATAAACAAAAATGTTGATGCAAAAATATTTTGTGTTTTTTTTTAGGAAATGAAATGAAAATTAAACAACTTAGAGCAGAATATAGTAATTATTTTGACACCTCCCCAACAATGATGCCAAAAGGTGATGACCCTTAGTATTACAACAATAATGTCGGAAATACATAGGGGCTCAACTTTAATTATCAGTATAGGGTTCACACAAACTTAAGAGGTATCAATACTATATTTACAATAAGAAATATATTCTGCTTAGGTTGATTTGATGTAGTTGAAGAGGATTCAAAATTCACAGAGACCACTATGCTATAGAAAAATTCAATGAAAAATAAGTGGATCTATTATAATTTGAATGAAAGGAAATAAATGAAATAAATCCTATTCTATTGAAAAATAAAAATAAATGACACAAAGTAAACCCTAATCTAATTATAAGAATTTAAATGAAAAAATGTATTTCTACCTTGTTTTGTAGAAACTAAATCTATGTTATTGCAGGAAAGGAAATGGCTAAAATAAACCTATGCTATTAGAAAGAAATAAAATAAATCACTTTAATAATGTTGGAGGAAAACCAATCCTACTCTATGGTGCATGAAAAGTCAATTATGTATTTGAAAGATGACATCAAAACAACAAACCTTAATTGCAGGAAGAAAACTATAGCTATTAGGTAAAATTTCTTAAGGGGTCTCTGGACGTTTAAGATCCATCTCCAAGGTCTAATGGATGTTGTAAAATTCTAAAGAATGATAGAAAATATTCTAGTGTAATTTTGGAAGTGTTCTAAGACAATCTGCATGTTGCTACAAGATGGCCCTGTTTTGCTACAGGAAACTTCAGAGAGAAACTTTATGATGTTTATATGTAGTTTGAAGAGTGGAAAAGGTGGTTGAATATTGTAGAAGGGAAAAATGTCCTTACCATGCTTAGACACACTCAATGATTCAACCCATACAAGGAAAAGACAAAATTGGGGGTTTTCTATAGCTCAGTTAGGTAGAGTTTAGCCGATTGGCAGTATGCAAAGATGTTAAATAGTGGGTGAAACGGTGATGATATGAGCGACCAAAATGCATGAAAAAAATACTAATTTTATCCATGAAGCAATACCTTTTAGAAATAAAAGTGCATAACTAACTGATAAAATAAAAAATAAAATTGAATCAATACTTGGAGGAAGACAATAGTAATGGAAAGGATGAGTTGAAATTGAAATTAATACTGCCAATGCATGAAGGAAACTATTTTTTTGTTCTGATCAAAACAAGGTACATACCCGAATTTCAATAAGGAGATCACTTATAAACCTTGCAAATACAACACCTTTCTCATTAAAATGATTTGCAGAAAATCAAAAATACACTAAATGAATGGAAAGGAAATGTACATGAAGAGCACTTACACACATAGGTTGGGCCTTGACCTATGGAGACTTAGGCCTATTAGAAGAAAATTATAATAACAGAAAATAAATGATTTTCATTAATCTTCAGAAGTTTTCATACATAAAAACATGAAAACTAAAATAATAAGAAAAAAACCTTTTTGTAATGTTGAGTATCTTCCTCTAGAGTTTTGAATTCCTACTAGGCTAGTAAGACCCTTTATTTATACAAAAAGTTCTTGAAGGGGAAGCCTCCTTGAATCTAGGATTTATTCCCTCAAAAATCCATAAAAATGTGGATCTAGTTCCCCAGTGCTCTCGCAACCATAGGGAAGTAATAAATTTTCATGAGTTATCTGAGTTGTGATTAGCCTATAGCAGGGAATAAACCCCAAAATATTCTCCTGACAGACTCATGTGTGCTATGCACAATATGTCTTCAATATATTTCACATTTAATG
>Ga0068628_1000800_pt1 | contig 12107 bp, 7 predicted proteins | sample InSIn2gowninarea_FD_77431 | JGI IMG/M metagenome (GOLD analysis project Ga0068628, IMG submission 77431) | Clean room microbial communities from NASA Spacecraft Assembly Facility at Jet Propulsion Laboratory, Pasadena, California, USA -... ... | reverse complement strand
TGTTTTTTTTTTTTTTTTTTTTTTTTTTTTTTGAATCATACTCCATTTACCACTATGTGGCTTGCCGTGAAAACTATCTAGCTACTCGGTTATTTACAGGTATGTGTCTTGTGGCGCCAACATAAGAAATTGTCTCAAAGAGACCCATATCAATTGTTACACTCCTGATTTCGCGTTTCGCTTCTCGTGTCCTTTCTTTCCTTGTGTCAATTTGGTTCCGTGTCCTTGCTTCGTGTGCTTGCGCAACACAGTCTTAGTTTTGGCTAGGCATCCTCACGGATGCTGCCGATGTCCCTTTCTTTACCCTGCTAAATTGATGTAGCAGGTTTGTTGACAGTATCAGCTTTGCAGCGGTGGCAGTCTCCTGTGCGTCAGTAAGTATCTCTTGAAGAGTGTGGGGAGTCCTTTCCGGCCAGTACTTCTGCCTGGTCTCTCGATAGGAGGGACAGTCTAGAAGTACGTGCTGTAGGGTCTCCCTGTGTCTGTTACACCCCCGGCACCTATCGGTTGTGATTTTATCAGGCCTTATCCCATGCAAGTAGGAGTACAGCCCGATCTTGCCTGTCCTCATTTGTATGGTGACCGCTGATATTGCCTTCCCCCTGCCGCTATGAGCGGCGAGGTATGCCTTGTTAGGAGTAGGGGCGTACGGGTAGTACATCCTCCCGTGCGGGTGTGCGTGCCACCTTTCCGCCCACTTGTTTCTCGTATTGTCCCTTGCTGTCCTCTTCTTTGCTGACCGCAGAGTGTATATCGGGTATGCTAGAGCCCGAAGCTCAGGCTTAGCTTTTCCTGTATCCGGATCCCACCCTGCCGCCCTCTTCGCAAGTAGGTCTACCTCTTCGTTTCCCGGAATTCCCTTGTGTGAGGGCGTCCACTGTATGGTGATGCTGATGTCGCTCCTCCTTGCCCTTTCCATCTCCTGTATTACTCTATGAGTGATGTGTTGTCCGGAAGAGATGGCAGGGCGCGTGACTGCCTGTATGGCGGCCTGATTGTCGGTAAAGATTGTAGCTCCATCACACTTGTCCAGTTCTTGGGCGATCTGAAGTGCAAGTTCGAGGCCGACCAGTTCTGCAGAGTATACAGTGGACTTCGTGTTATCTCCGAGGTACCTCATCTTCTTTCTCCCCGCGCTGGGGCACCACGCGGCTGCGCCTACTTGGTCCTGTATTTCGCTCCCGTCGGTGTAGATAAGGGCGTGCGTTGCCCTCTTCCTCATCCGCCGGGTCCTCGCCCTATGCAATCTAATCGCTGCTTCCTTTGTGCTAGCTGTATGCGTCTCTGGGGGCTCCCACCATGGGCTCACAGTGTTTGTGTACATCGGTTCCATTTGCTCTTGCGGTTGGCCTGTGATCTGGTTCGAGGTTATGTGGAGTTCCTCGAGGGATTGGAGAGGGGGCTTCCTTCTCCACTTCCGCTTGTCCTGCGTGGGCCGGCTCGACATAATAGAATCATACCCGGGACTGCCTCTTATTCGGTGTAGCGCGTTTTCATTCCTCTGTCGGAGGTACAGGTCTATAGGTGTAGTGTTGGTCTCTATCTCCATTGCCGCTAGGGATGTGTTCTTCCATGCTCCTGTGGCTATCCGGAGAGCATCCTTCTGTATGGACTGAAGGATGGTAAGGGTCTTCCCTGTTGTCCCCTTTAGCCCATGTTCTGGATTGCTTCTAAACCAGGTGGAGCTCGCGTAGGCAATTTTTGGGAGGATCGTAGCCTTGTACAGCTGTACACCTTGTTGCAGATTAATACCCCATGTTGATCCAACGATGGCTTTTATGCCGCGGATGGATATATCAGCTTTCCTCCTCAAGTGCTCCGCGTGTGGCAGTCCTGAGAGTTCCTTGTCTAGTATGACTCCAAGTAACTTTGCGGTCCTCGATGGCCACACTTTTGCAGTAGGGAGGTCGAGTGCCACTTCTGCTTCTAGATCCTTCGCTCCTTTTGCGAAGTGAATTAGCTCGTATTTCTGCGGCGCGAAAACCGATCCCGTCCGTCTTGCCCATTCGGCCGCCTTTTCATGGATTACGTGTAGCTGCTCTATGTTGCTCTCTTTTGTGTCTCCTGTGACCAGTATGCTTGTGTCATCGATGTATCCAGTAATGAGGTCTTCTGGTCCGCCAATGTCTAGTAGATCGGCGTTGTAGAACAGGTACAGAATTGGCGACAGCGGGGATCCCTGTGGGATTCCAGTGTTTGCCGGAATGGGCTCTGTTGTACCTTCGCTCAGTCGAATCTCTGTCGTTCTGTTCCTTAGGTAGCTTCCTATCCATCCAGTCATGTCCGGGTGGATGTGTCTTTTCCGTAGGTTGTGGGTGAGCCTGTCGTGTGACACGTTATCAAAGGCCCCTGTTACATCGAGGAGGAGTAACGAGGCCACTTTTCCTCCTGCCCATGCAGCGTGGATCTTCTCTATAAGCATGTGGAGTGCGTGTTCGCTTGACGTAGCCTTTCTCCCGCCAGTGTGGTTTCTTGGGAGGAGGTGGTAGTGTTCCGCGTAGTACTGAAGCCGCCTTGCTAGGATTGAGTCGAGGATCTTCCCAATCGTGTTCATGAGCGCTATTGGGCGGTAAGCCTTCGTTTCTTTGTATGATGGCTTGCCTGGCTTCGGGATGACCACCGTTGTCGAGTGTTTAAAGTGTTGTGGGCAATGTTGGATCTTTAGGCATGCGTTGAATAGTTCCTGTAGTGGTCTTGAGATTATGTCTGCAATTGCTTTAAGTACTTTGTTCGGCGTCTGGTCCGGTCCTGGTGCCTTGTCCCCTGATGTCAGTCGGATGGCTTCCATGACCTCCTCTTCAGTAATCTCTGGGCATGGGACTGGCTGGGGGTACTCGTAGTTTCGGGTGTCGCTAAGGTCTGCTTCTGGGGGTGGCGGAAAGAAGGTTTCTGCAAATGCTTCGGCCTTTTCCTTCCACCCTTGAAGCGTTTGTCCTTTGTGTTTGATGTTAGGTGTGAAGATTGGTTTGATGTTGTCCTTGCTCTTAACCCATCGGGCTAGCTTCCACAGCGTCCTTGGACAGTCCACCTCCGCTACTCGTTTCCTATGTTCGTCTCGATTCGATCTGGCGATGGCTCTTGCTTTTTGTTGGTTCGCCTCTCTATATTCCTCTCTGCTCTCGTCGTCCTGACGTGCTTGCCACTTCCTCTTTGCTTTCCGTACTTTCCTAATTGCCGTGGCTACTTCCTGATTGAATTCCCGTCTCGTGTAGGTGTTGTGTATTCGGACTTGTGGTGTCGCTGCGTCAATCGCTGTCGCGATCGCAGTGGATATGGATTCCGTGAATGTATCTAGCTGAGCCTGTGTCCTCATTGGTCGGTGTCTTGGGATGCCCTGTTCAGTGCTCTGCCGCAGCTTTTGTAGGTCCATGGCTGCGTAGTTTCTTCTCCTTTCTTCCGGTCTTTGTGGTGTGGAAATGCCCAGGTTAGTCTCTATTGGTAGATGGTCTGAGTCGCAGTCCATGTCACGTTGCACGCCGCAGCTAGTCATCGCCATCCTCATTCCTTCAGTGGCCCACACTAGATCTATCGTAGTCCCCTCGTTGTTGGATCTGTCTGGAGGGCGTGTTATGGTACCCATCGGGACGCACTGTTTCATGCCTGCCCTCTGAAACGTTTCCCTTAGGCAGGTTGTTTGGTTAGTGGGGCTATTACGCTCCTCCTGTCCTGTCCAGTCATGGTGTAGTAGGTTGAAGTCGCCTACGACTATTTGTTCGTATATCCGATATGTATGAAGTGTCTGGTCGAGCTCTGGGATGACGCTGTTTCCTGGGATCCCGTAGTATTGTGCGTTTGGTGCGCTCCCGTCCGTGTGTGGGTTATATATATTGTGTATCGCTATTGGCGTCTCGGATTCGAACAGTGCTGAGATAATGTCCCTGCTTGCGTATTGGTGAATCCTCAGCTTGCTTATGTCTATTCCTCTGTTAATGTAGAAGCAGACCCTTGGCCTTTCCTCCACGTCAGGGAGGATGGTGTGGAAGAGGTTCTTTGTTGAATTGTGTGTGTTCCCGTTATGTGGGCTAATCCACGGTTCCTGGACCGCGATGATGTCGACATTCTCCACTCCCGGGCGGCGTAGCATCTCTGCCATCACCCCGTATTGTCTGTGTACGTTGTACTGTATTATTTTAAGCTTTGTGGTGTCTCTATTCATCGCTTTCGTGGGATTCGTGTGTCCTTGCTGTATTTGCCCTGTTAGACCGGCGTCTCTGGACCCTCACAAATGGTGTTTCTGGGAGCGGAGGTGGGGAGGACTCCAGTGGTTGGGACGGGTTTACAATTGCAATCGCGTCGGACCCTGGTTCGCATTGCCTCTCCTCCTGTGGCTCGGCTAGGGTCGTAGGGAAAGTTCGCCTCTTCGCTTGCAGTGGGGTGAGTGTTCCGCTGTTGATCTGGGCTATCGCCGCAGCGTTCAAGACACGCTGCGGGGTCTTAGTGTTCTTTAGGATTCCAGAAAGAGATTTGTTTCTTGGTTGCGAGGATCGGCCTGACATCGAGCTTGCGATTTGGCTCGCCACCGACGTCCTCGACGCCGCTTCTGCTGGTGTAGGCGCATCTTCCATTACCTCCTCGTTCTCCTGGGAGGCAAAGGACACCACCGATCCTCTTTCCGAGGGTCCTGGGCTAATTGCTGGGTCCTCTAGGAAGTACGGTTGGTTGGCCACTTTCTCCTTCTCAATCGCAACTCTTTCCATTTCTTTCTTTCCAAACTTGCAGCTCCGGTCCCACGCTGGGTGGGGACCCTTGCATAGAGCGCATGTTTTCGTCCCGTTAGGTGTCGGGCATTCTCTCGTAGGATGTTCCTCTGCACAGTGTCCGCATTTCTCGGTGTTGCGACAGTTGCGCGTTGTATGTCCGTACTCGTAGCATTTAAAGCACTGCTGTACTTTGCATGCCCTGCTGTACCTGAAAGTGCGCTTCTCGTTGTATTCCCAAGCGATAACCTTCGCTGCAAGTGCAGCGTTTGCTCCCGCTTTGGACAGGAAGCTGATGACTATACTGCCCGTATCCTTCCCAGGTTTAGGCTTGTTAAGCCAGTCTATGTGGTTGATCTCGTATCCATGTAAGAGCTGGGGGTTCGCACCGACCAGCATTTGCTTCATTTGTTGTTGTTCCTGTGGGTTAAAGGTGTCCACTGGGATACCCATAGCAATGACCCCGTATGTCGGGGTGACTACCTCTGCGTTTCCCGCGAGGTATGTTACCCATTTTGGACCGTTTTTTATAAGTCTCTCAGCTGTGGCTGCGTCCTTTGCTAACAGGAGATAATCTCCTGAGGGCTGAACTGTAGCCATTTCGATGTGACGTATTCCCAGTATTCCTTGGTGTAGTCCAGCCTTTTCTATGCCTTCATTTGCCATATTTACAACGTCCTTCGATGTTCTGCTGTGTCCGTTCCTTGCCCTGTTGTCGTTGTTAAAGTTCGTCTTGACCCTTACCTCTCTCGCCTGGCGGGAGGATATAGGGGCAGCGGACGTTGCGGTCATTCTAGAGAGAGCCGATTGTGGGATTGACTGTGGTGGGCTGTTGGTGAGCGCATTGACATATGATCGAGTACGGCTTGCTGTGGGGGAAACCTGGGGCTGTACGGCAACAGCCGCCAGAATCTTGGCGGCGAATGCGTCGAGGTCGTCCTTGGTGGGCGCCTCTGGGTGCATGCCGCCCTGCGCCCCTCCTGGAGCCTTTGCGATGAATTCAAGCACGGATTCGAGGAGGGGAACGATTTTGGCCCTAGGAATTGCTGTGCTTCTTCCTTTGCCTGTTGTGGCGCGCGCACGCTCAAGTACTGCATTGATTTCTGTCTGAATTTTGCGACCGTGGGCGCGTGGGTTTGGGTCTCTTTCACCCACCTCTGGCCAGTTCGACCCGGCGGTCATCCGAGTCTCCATCATATCGATAGAGCTCGGTCCCGCGAGTAATTTGGCTTCGGTTTGGGGTTTATTGGGTTCGATTTGGGGGAGTTATTCCGAAAATTGGGTTTTGCGCAATTGTGATGTTTTTCCCTGACGCTAGCTAAGCTTGGAAATCGGACTTAGCTCCGGGTAGCCCCGCGTCGTACCCCTGGTTGCTTCATCAGGCCACCAACGTACAACCCTTGCTCATTTCCGATCCGCTACAAAACAGCCGCGTTCTCGTCTCAAGAATGGTTTCCTCTCCAAGACAAACGTAATGCGCCTTCGACAGCTCAGCGCTCTTGTGAGGCAAGCCCCATCACGAACGGTTCTTCCATCAGCCCTGCGAAATTGCTTCTCTCATGCAGGTCTTTCAGGACGCCATCTTACCACACCTCCTACACACCTTCACAGACAGAAGCGCACGATGGCAACAAATTATCAAGCGCAGATCGACGAGATCATGAGTCGTGTGGCTGAGATCAAGAAAGGATTACCCCCTCAGCCAGAATCTAAGCGCACACCTGGTAAATTGTCGTTCAAACGCAACGCCGCAGACCAAATAGAGCGCGCTCTTCGAGAAGACGGTCATCGCATCTGGGGCTTTGTCATTTATCGTTGCACTTATGCCAGCGACGAAGACTGGGATCTCTGCATGCGGCATCTTTACAAGGAAGTTCGAGAAAGCATGGACTTCTACAACGGACACGATCTGCTCGATGAAGAGTGTTTCAGACTTACTGTGATCGAAGACAAGAGCAAATTTGACGGCGCTAGCACTTCCACGGTCCGCAAGCATTTCCAGGAGTGGTGTGCTCAAGCCCTCCATCGGGAGCAAGGATCTGAAGCAGAGATTGGTAGTCGGCGGCAGAAACCGGTACCTTGGTTTGGCAGTCTGGCAGTCAGATATCGTTTCTGCCTGCAGATCGACGCAGCTTCACTGAAAAGCATTGTCAACAATGAAGATGAGCCTTGGGTGAATCTGATCAACAATGATCATGTTATGGCCGCTCAACCCTGCAATGATACCAGCACAAAAGCGACTGTCGATGAGGATAACGTGGGCGAATTTGCTGATGATGAAGACGAAGAGTATCCTCCTCTTGAAGGCAACAGAGAACAGGATGTCGGCTGGATGCAGGTCTACACAGGAACTCTCATGCCGACTTTCTACAGTTATCTTTGGGATCCGAACGCTTGGGTTGTTTCGTATTGCAGGCCACCATATGTATTGTCGGTGTGATCATTACATGGAATCGCAGAATGGTGAAAAATTGTGTACTTTTTTAGATCAGACCTAACCTGTACTCGACCATCAACACGACCCATCCCAATGAGCCCGTTCGGACACTCAAATATCTATCTGTCCAGTATCGTACCAGCGCCTCAGGTCGATGCTTCGTGGTGGCTGTGATGATAATGGGCATGATGGTGTGCTTCTTCGGCAACGATAACGTCAGGCTGAGTTTCAATAACGTCGTTATTTGTAGCTCCAAGCATCGACTGTTGCCACACTGCCATGTTAAGCTCAACTTTGGACTCACCATCCCAATCATCGCTGAAGAGCCATGACGTATCGTGCGTTGCATCTCTCTTCCTGCTGCTACCAGGGGCCGGCAGCAAGGGGATCGAAGTTAAAGACGGAAGCGCCATGCTGCTGACGGTACTTGCCCACTCGCCGAGCTGTGCCAAGATAACCGCTGTCACCTCTGCTTGTGGCCTGCCTGCGTCAGAAGCTGCTTTATTGCTGTCCTGCATCGCCTGTATGACTCTTGCGAAAGCTTCCTGAGCCCATTCTCGGCCGTTTTTGGCAACCGTGTCGGAGAAGTCAGCTAGCCAGGCATCCCACCAGTCTACTAGGGAATATATCTCTGTAGTCTGCTCGATATACTGAAGCTGTGTACGCATCTGAGTATTCATAGCGTTGAATGCAATGCCAACCTCCGGCTTGCTAAAATAATCAAAGATAGCAAATCCCTGTGGAGAGTTCAGAATCTGGCATTGTCAAAGGAGTTGGGGTTTGACTTACAGTCCTCATAGCTGAGAGCAATTCATCTGCAGCTTTATTGGTGTCGGCCTGCATGGCCGCGATCGCCAGCTTCTCGATTCTTCTTAAAGCGACAGGATCTTTGAAACCCATCAGCGCTCCTTTAGCGACATTGACAGATCTCTGGAGTAGCGTGAATGTCGCTCGATACCCGCTTGACCCAAGACAAGCCATGATGCGGTCGTTGATTGTGTCCGGTTGAGGACCATATCTCGAGCCAATCCTTGGAAATTTTGCCAGTGCGGGATTGACTGCACTCCATACGTCGAAGAATGACTGGCCTATTGGTTTCAAAAGAGCTTTCTTGCCAGAAGCTAATGTGCCAGTGAACATAGATACAACAAAGCTGACGGCGATGACTTGACGCTACTCGAGTTGTCAGTGGTCGGCGTTCATGCGTACAGGTTCTTATCGACTTACATCGAGCACATGCTCAGTCTGAAATTCCCATGGCTTACTGTATGTCACGATGGAGGACGGCGGTGGGAGCGTAAACTTAGTAACCTGAAACGCATCTCCAGTACAGTACTGGCTTGCCAATCTGAAAGCCACAGGAATGGCCTGAAACCCAAGGCGTCCGGTGTATAGTTTCGACGGTCCTGGGTATCCTAGTGCTCTCACCACGATTTTGGGTCCGTCGCTTGGCGGCTTGTATGATTCTCTAGCGCCACGCTTGTCCAGGATCAGAGGGTTGAGGCTATCGTCCCAGTCATCGCGCTTAGCTAGACCATCGTCTTCATCATCGTTGTCGTCGGCATCGTTGTCGTCGTCGTCGTCGTCGTCGTTGTCGTCGCCGTCAGCATCTCCAGAGTCACAATAGCCCTCAATCACCTCACAAATGTTTGAGGAGCACGTAGCGGGTTGGATCTCGATTCTGTCAATCTTGCAGCATGCTGCTTTGTTCCGACCCCAAGAGCATGCCCAGCTGTCAGTATCGGGATCGCCGTAAGGATCGCGAGCAAGCTCGATCTCGTCCTTAGGACAATGCACGTTGGCGCAGTCGCCACCGTCTCCAACCCAATGGCACTGGCTGACAGGAGATGGGTCTGGACAACAATAAGTCTTGTAGCGCCCAAGCCAGCAGTCGCTGTAATACTTGAACATAGCCTTGTAACCCGATGAGCAGCCCTTGCCACACTCGGTCATCGTACACTTCTTGTCGATCGCTGCGAGATCGGGAGCCACGCAACAGAATGACTTATAACCGCGTCTGCACTTGTTGGTGTTACCGTCGTTGGTGAAGCCACCTTCCCATGAGGATGAGATGCCGGCGACGTTAATCTCTCCTTCATAGCATTCGCCGCTGCAATCGCCCTTGGTCCCGCCAGTGTCATCCCCACGCCACTGACAACTGGTTGGGGCACCGGCAGAAGGACAACAGATAGGTTTGCCATAATGGTGGTTTTTCTTGCCACAGCCTTCATCAGCCCAGCCAACCACAGTGAATCCGGCGCCGCAGGCATCTGACATGGCTTGATCATCGTCCAGGTTTACGCACTTTCCTTTGTGCTTGAAACATTGCTCGCCCGTCTGGCCTTTGACGCTTGCTGTCAAGGACAAATGTTGAGCTTGTTGTTTGAGGTCATCGATGTCCTGAAGTGAACTTGTTGGATTGATTGTCCTGCCTAGAAGTGCAGCATGGGCAGAGTATTTGTCGTCATCAAGGTCAGACGCCCAGATCAAAGAGCCTCCAATGCCCATGGTGTTTGCCCAGTCCGACTTTTGCTTGAAAGTGACCTTATCGTCGAAGGAGATCCATTGGTCATTATCGAAAACAAGGTAGTTGACGGCGGCTTCGGTGTCATGAACAGGCTTCGCACCCTGTTTCAGTATCTCCTGAATCTCATAGAATCCGAGGTAACCACCAGTTGCCGTGCAGGGGCCTATCAGCAAATCAGTCAATAATCCGTCCGATTCCGACATACCGAGACATCACTCACCAGGTTTCGAAGCGCCGCTGAAAGGACAGCCAGGTGCTGAACAACTCGGATCAGATAGGGTGAAAGATCGTCCATAGAAACCCCAGCCCAGGGTGACCTTGCTCGGAGGTACATTGACACGCCAAAGCAGCTCAGTGGCAAGTTTGATCTCTGTGAGATTGGTATGGCCTTGGACGATACTGCCGATAGGGTTTGAGGAATCCCAGACGCCATGGAGGTCATAGGTCATAAGATTGATCCAGTCCGAGTATTTGAGCATACCAGGCAGGTCGAACCATCTGAGGTACCAAAATGAACTTGGTGCTGTGAAAGTGATTCCATATTTTCCTTTTAAAACGTGAGTATCTTCAATGGTCAAGAAATGAGGCCAGTTTGGGCATACCTCCTGACCTATCAAACGTTGATCTCAAGGTCTCCAGAAGCTGAACATAGTTGGCGGTATCTTCCGTTTTGCCACCTCGATCAGGTGCTCCTGGATACTCCCAATCAAGGTCGACGCCATCAAAGCCGTGCTGTTGCATGAAGTGAACGAGGTTGTCAGCAAATAGCTGACGCTTTGTCGCGTCTGCTGCAATATCGCCAAAAACAGATTGAGTACGGGTGTTGTTGTCAGAAAAGGTCCATCCGCCGACGCTGATCCAAATTTCAAGGTCAGGCTTGATAGACTTGAGGTATGTCAAGTCGTCAAACAAGCTTCCGGGAGTGAGGGAATCCATGGTCGTTAATTGATAGGAAGCAGGATCGATGTATGCAAACGCATAGTTCACATGGGTGAGAGCGTCCAAGGGTAGATTATATGGTCGGATCTTGTGGCAGGATTTAACATTGCTCCAGGACTCGTAGTATCCAATGACTCTGTCGAAAACCTTACCAGACCCCCCGGCCGGAGGAGATGGATGCTCGACGCAATTGCTTTGGCATTCAGCGTCGCAAAAATCTTTCGTTGTACCACAAAAGCCAAACTGACTACAGCAGACGTTCAAGGGACACTCCTTTCCAGGTTCGGCAGCATATTGTCCACATTCGGCAGTGGCATTACACTGACCGAGACATCCAGTTCCACAATAGGCTGGACCGTACCTGGTCATCGGGCACAACATCAGCCCGAGTCACCTGCGTAGAAGATGATCACATACCCGCAATAACCAGAAGCTCCGCAGCAAGCACCATTGGAGCATGATGCATCTGCACTGCATGTATAATCGGCTCGCTTTGTCAAGTTTGAGTCGTATTGAGGTTGACCATCTGACGAAAGCCAATCCTCCGCATGGCGAGGGAAGAGTGTAATGCTTGTGGTAGGATCAACCTGGAACCTGCACCAGCTCAATGCCAGAATGGAAAGAAGACCAGCAAGCAGCAAAGTAGAGGGCGTCCAAGACTTCTGCTGAGACATGGCTGGTGAACCCTCAAGACAAACCGAGGAAACGAACGAACTGAATATTACGAGATGTGACCCAGCGTCAAGGAACCAGCCGCTTCATATACCTTCCATCATTGGCTCGAAGAGACGAACGAAGGGCGGAAGTCATGGCGCTGCCAATGCTTGCGGCCCCTGAGAACAACATTGCCAGTCATGCCAGCCTCGATTGATACGCCGGGATATAGACGCGAACCAACCAAGTTGTATGTTTCATGAGGTTTCGAAAGGGCGCAAGCCAGACATTAAGATCATACTGAGATTTGTAGAAGGGGCGACTGACTCGTCATGTGCGTTTTAAGATTTTGCCGCGGACCGAGAAGCTCCCAGTGACTACTGGAGATTTCTGGTAGTTAGTAATATTTGTCCGGTTCCAAGCTGCCTGCATTCCACATGACAAGTACACACTGAATTCACCTCCAGCCCTAGAAAGTAAGACCTTGCTTAGTGCGATAAGCAAGTCGCATCACCGCTGGATTCGAACGAGGGACCTCCTTTCCTTCTACCCCGCACACACCACTAATTACTGGACCCTGGCTTACAGCCAAGTCGATCCTCCACGTTAGCCTACCACCAAACCATTCCCAATGTCTGAATCCAAAGCAAGCGTCGGCCCAAGCTGACTTGGACCCTTGAACTCCAGAGCTCAATCGCAACGGACCTAAATCAGCCGTAGAAGCATTTGAAACCAGGGTTGAAACCACCTGAGGAATTCTCACCATGGTTATGACTACGAATATGGAAACACTGTTCGCCGCTGACTATGTTCGTCGTAAATTACAAGGACGTACTGATTGCCTTAGACCAGA
>Ga0068628_1000799_pt1 | contig 12113 bp, 3 predicted proteins | sample InSIn2gowninarea_FD_77431 | JGI IMG/M metagenome (GOLD analysis project Ga0068628, IMG submission 77431) | Clean room microbial communities from NASA Spacecraft Assembly Facility at Jet Propulsion Laboratory, Pasadena, California, USA -... ... | reverse complement strand
AATAGAATAAGGTAAGGGTTGACTCATCACTCAAGGATTACTCACCCCTATTGAACCCCTACAGATGACTCTATACGAGGCGCTTGACCCGAACTAAGAAATCTGCGAGTGGAACAGCCTAATCTTTGTTTCGATATCTCCCGCAGCTAAAGTAGATGCATCGATTGCTACAGGTACACCCCTATCTTACTTAGTTTACTAGAACCACGGTTCAGTAGGGCATTTCCCTATGTTCAAACCTTACTGCCTTATATGATATTCCAGAAGAGTTCGGTTGGGTAAAGAATCTCGATCAGGAGGCCACGGGGTGAGCAGCATAGCGCAATACAGGCTAAACGACTCGGCCAAGGGATGAAAAGATAGCAGCTGGTGAAGACCATCAATCATCGTGTGGATCCAGGCCGGCTCATAATATCAATAGCGAGCCGGAAGGCCCCTAGTAATGTAATAGGAAGCAGGAAAGACCATAGCACCCCCCAACTCCTTGATACTCAACCTAAACCAGATAGAGCCGGGGATCTTCTTGAAAATGATAAGATCTAGTCTACTAGCCTTTTTTTTCCAATGAAGGACTGAAGCCACCTGACTCCTCTTCAACCCGAAGCGAGAAAGAGAATTTGCCTAACTTTGCAGGCTGTCTTTCTTGAACTGATCTTGCCAACCCTGCTTGATGATTCCCATCATCTTCAGATCAGAAAGGGGATCTCGGATGGCATGAAACTCACTCGAATACAAGGGAAAATCTGATTGCTGGGTACCAAACCTTACACAAATAGAGGAATGTTTTGGATTGGCAAACCACTTTCATCGACCAAGGAAGCTCTTCTTTTCAGACTACGTGCCCCACCTTTTCCAAATGCTCCTCAAACCACCTTTCTCCTTAGCCTCTGGTCAGCTTAGAAACTTTGCTTCCTTTCCCCCTTTCTCCCATAAAGCTTCCCTTTCATCATAGTAAAAAAAGGGGATATATAAAAGGTGCCTTGAAGAGGCCCAAATTCGACACATCGAAATAGACAGGTGATCCTGCACGCCTAACCTCACATTCAGGCACTGTCTACGCATGAGTTAGATGTGTTCATCAATGCACATAGGATGGGGATAGGGGGCTATTTATTATCCCATCGAAGGCTTTCGGGTTGATATTGTATTGGGCAGGCTTGACTGTCATGGTATGTGTATTTGCTTCGAAACTAGACATAAGAGCCTGCTGTGCACCTCCTCGCTTCCGGTTCAAAGAACTCCGGATTGAAAGGAAGAGGGCGGATGCTATATCGCATTTGGCTTTGATTGACCCAGCTCTGGTCCTTCTTTTGCCAGCCAGCCTCCACTCTTTGCCGATGCTCATTTTATAGAGTGACGCCGGACAATTAGATCTTGCCTCATCGCCTGAAGAAGCCTACGGTACGGGATCAATAAACTAACCCAACGGATTCAGACTCTTTTTCTCTTTTTCGATCCTTTCTTGACTGGTGGTTAACCCTCCTCTCTTCTTTCTGGGTCCGCCCGTACCAGCTAACTCGCTTTCCTCCTAAAGAAAGGGTCAAAAGGGCCTACCTGTGCATTTTGCTGACTCTCTATTGACTGCCCCGTAAAAAGAAGAGAATTGTCCAGTCCTGGCGAGGAATAGGCCTCTATCCAGATGAGAGATTGAAGAAGAAAGCGATGTGTGCCCCGCCTTTCCTCGAAAGGTGGTTGCAACGGGCTTTCATGAATCTCATTTGCGAAGTAGAGCCCAGCCCATTAAAGGATGCGTAGATGGTGTAATAAGTTATCGGTGGTAAATTCGGGGCTTAACCTCGTGGAAGTCAGTCGAGCCTGCTTACGCATCCTCGTATTGGGACGTGAGATTAGACCTTGCATCAGGACGTGATAAAAATTCAAGATGAAAGAAAGCTAAGCATCGAATATAAACACTTGGATCGCCTCTTGTCATTGACAAAGACTCTTGGATCGACTAACTATCGGCTGCTATCGGCAATGAATGCCCCTATGTCTGTGCCTCACTCACCCCTGGATAAGATGGGGCCCTTCCCTTCCCGTGCCGTCCTGTCTCGTAGCTTCTTCCCGTCCCGTACCTTACCCGTGTTGGGTGGATGTGTCATGTGGTTAGGGTGACTCAGGTATGAAGGTCAATGTGGGTATGATCGACTCTCGGCTGACTAGGAATGACCGTTTGTGAATGATTGGCAATCGGCTGGTTGTCAATATGAGGTGGGCTATGTGTGGGGGTGTGCTATATGAGGTGGGAACACCGGTTGGCAGTGATGGGCTCTCCTCTCAGCGGGCTCAATGAGGTGGGCTACGTGGGGATTCGGCCATACTTGCGATGCGTAACCACTGGCTCTGAGCACTGTTTATGACTGGCTCTGTCGGCTATGTGAGGGTGCTGTATGTGCTGCTACGTCTGGTGCTTATTGTGAATGTTGGGTATGTGTGTGTGTGAGTAGTGTAACTCAATGTGTATCTGTGGTAACGCCTGTACGTAAATCCTCCTCTACGTGTATGGGCCTCGTGCTATGGGAATGGTGGTATGTGAATCGTGCTCTACTAGGGAATGGGGAGTCATTGTGCTATGTGGAATCGTACTATGGTAATGGTGCTATGGGCCTCGTGCTCTCATAATAAGGATCACCTCCGTCCATCCGTCCGTTGGCCCGCCCCTCTCGGCAGCAGATGTTGTCCGTTGTACCGCCCCACCCCCAACGATGTTCATCAATCGAATCAATCACTCCTCATCGGTGCACTCACATCCTCTACGTGTATGGGCCTCGATATATGGGATTGATCTATGGGAATCGTGTATGGTACTCGTGCTCTACTAGGGAATGGGTAGTAATCGTGCTATGGGCCTCGTGGTATGTGAATCGTGCGGGAATCGGGCTAACAAGGGATGGGTAGTAATCGTGCTATGGGGAATCGGGCTCGGACGGAGTCACTCACTATTCATATGGTGAGGGAATCGTGCTATGGTAATGGATTGAATACAACTCCTATCGGCATTGATGGCGAACCTCATCAGTTAAGTAACCTCATCAGTTAAGTTCGGTAACCTCATCGCCATTGTCCAACCCCGGTTCACTAGTTATCCAGGTGCAAGTATATAAAGCAATCAACCGTGAAGAAAGTCAAATAGAAGGTAAGCATCAAGATTAAGGCGCTCTGCATGCACTATTTAGCTCCTGTCATTATATATGCGATTATGCAAATTGACTCTGTGTATTTGTAGCTCTACGTGGTAGCAGTAGGAGTGTGCCCTCCCTGTGATTAGGCCCCTCCCTGTGTCAACCTCCTGGTCTGGTGGGTAATGAGGGTCTGGGTATCGTCTATCGTGAATCGGTACCTCCTTCCTGGGCCTGATGTCCTCTCGGCTGGCATTGACCGGTGGGAATGAGGGGCATGGTCTTGCGGGTATCGGTAACTGGGTATCGGCACCTCCTGTGAATGAGGGTCTCTCTGGTATCGTCAATGATCTACGGCAATGATGCTCGGGGGTCTGATATCCTGTCGGCTTATTGGTAATGACCGGTTTACAATGATAAGCTATTGGCCTTCTGTCTCTCTTTGACTGGCAATTGCGAACATGAGACAATACTCCTTCTCTTTCTTCCCCTTCCTTCCCTTCTGGTAACAAAAAATAGAAGCCTCCTAAACCCTCTTTGTATCGGCAGATAGACCTCTCTATGCCGGGATCGAATCCCTCACCATATGAATAGTGAGTGACCCCTAAATAATATAGGGCCCTTCATTCCCTACAGCTAAAGGGAAGATAAGACAGTCTCTATAGTCTAGTTATCTCCCTCTCCCTCCCCCTCACCCTCAATAAGCCCGATAGAAATAGGCCAGGAGAAAGCGCTTTAGGTTAGGATTCATTGTGACAGTGCAAAGTATCTTCCCAGTCTAAATCAGTCTCATTCCAAGGAAGTAGCAGCACTAGACGAGGTTGAGCCTTCGCACAGTTTGTTCTTCCCGGCACTACTGACTATCCGATCTGATACCTTTCCTTTCTTTGGTCGGCACCATTTCATTGGCTATTGATCTTCGTTCGGTCAAAGTCAATCCCTCCTTTTGGTCGGTAACACTATACTATTTCTATCCCGCTTCCCGCTTGCAGGATGCAGCCACAAATATGTACGGAGCTATTATGAGCCACCTATCCATGGATACTTGCTCTTATGGATCCCTGGCCCGGCAAGCACCAACTTTGAAAGGGCTGGGCCTCCTACTTATCCTTGTACGGCAAGCTATTATCCATCCATGAACTATATGTATGGTCCGGGGCTAATTAAGCATCCATAAACTAGACTTGCTGGCAATATTCTTATTACTGCGGCCCCTATACTGGCGATAAATGGATAGTCTCTCTTTTTCTATTTATCTACATCTACTTTTTTCTTTAAGCATGCCTAAGTTAAGTATACATAGTTGGGATATTGTTCTCAGTAACTAAACCTCTTTCTTATTTATGTTAACGCTCTCCTTCATACAGTTAGGTATATCCTTACCTTATTGCCCTTCCCCTTCCTGTAAGGGCTTTCGTTCGTATTCTGTCACTTTGGCGGGAGAGATTGATTGATTGTACAGTTAGGCCAATTCATAATACGTTACCCTTCAGAGATAGATTCATTTACCAGGTAAATAAGTCCTTTCCTAGTGTGAGTTCTACCAAGTCTATATATATTTCTGTTACTGGCAGGCGTTATGGAGGTAATGATTCAATCAAAGGAGGTGATAATTCAATAATTGGTGTGTTCGTATAGTTAGTTGCCTTAGACCCCATATGCCCTAATAGCATTAGGAAATCGGTATAAGGTGGCTTCTCCCTGCCTGGATATTTTGATTTGACTGGCTCAGGCTGGCTCTTTCGGAAGGCTCTTTCATTGAGAATGGTCACTTACGCATAGCTCAGGTGAGGGTGAGTAAGTAACGCTAATGGGAGGAAGTTATCCACAATATGGGCCTAGCTCGGCTTGGGCTTCGCCCTTGATAACACAATAAATTCATAACCCGTAATGAGGCGAAGAGGAACCCCACATTCCTGCACCCCACTGTTAGCGAGGTACTATTCAATTTGAGTTAACCATTGATTCTATATTGCTCAGTTAGGCGATTCTATCCATTGATAGGTTTCGACGACCACGCTTCTATCATCAATTGAGAGATAAGGTGATAGGTAAGTATTGCTCAGTTAGCTTCTTCCCGCTCGATCTCGTACTTACTTAGCTCGCTCGATATTCTTCCATGAAAGTGAGCCGATTATAATGTAGCTTTAGAGGGATCTTTTTTATGTAATATATTTAGGCAAAAAAGACTACTCTCTGCAAGTGTGTTTAGGAGCAGTCTTTATTTCGCTACTCAAGTTATACCCTTGTTCATGCTAATGGATACTTGCTTCTCTGGCTGGTAGGGAGAGAGGGGACTTCTCACGCCTACCTTCTCTCGCCCTCCCTTTTTCGGTTCCACTAAACCTACTCCTACTTGGCCTTACCCAAGACCAAGGATTATAACTTCGCCTTATATCTTTACTCTACGTGGGCTACTCGGCATGATCGGTAGAATCAGGTTCAATTGAGCAAAGAGGGAGAAGAAGGTGAAAGAGCCTACAGGCCTTCCTCCCACGTGCATGACCTGTTCTGTTTACCGGACTCACCATGGATACCTACTTAGTTTCCGGTTCTTTCCAAGTACGGGCGGGATATTCTTTATATACGTAATTATGGGTTTACGTCGAAAATATCATCGACTGTTTGAGGGGAATAAATATGACAATCGAATATGATATGGTAAGAAGCGGTAATCCGAATATATAAATGAATATTTTCAAGCAGTAATCCGAATATGAATCCGAATATGTACACGAATATCACACAGAGCAGTAGGGGGAAGCCAATCGAATATAGATCAAAACAGTAGGAACGTGGTCGGTTTCAAAAAGAAAGTCCTAAGGCCCTTGCACTACGCCATCCCTATACTATGCCGCTGCTACCCCGGTCACTATTCCCCACTCCAGTCACTCGCCTACTTGAGCAAATAAGGACCCTGTGTAACAAGTAAGGACCCTGCGCCCCAATCCGGCAACTCTGGTGAAGCAAGTAAGGACCCTACAAAAAGTGATGCATGTACGTATCGTAACACGTCAGGACCTTGCATCCCAATACTTTTACTTATATAAGGAAGAAGAAAGCTCCTCATTTCGATACACTATGCTTACCGGTCTACATGCAGCAAGGGGGGGCGGGGAATCACAAATATGCCTGCTGCCCCTACAATCTCTGTTATTATTCCCCATGTCAGTCAGACCAGACCCACCCAAAGGAAAGCTGTTAGGAAAGAAAGAACGGATCAGGCCCTTAATCCCCCTTGTTCGCGCCTACCTTATTCCCTTTAGTGTTGCCTCTCTGAGCTGAGGTTGGGCCCCTCTGAGTTACACACCCTTTTTGTTACGCCCTCCTTGTCGGGCGAGTGGACGAACATGACCCCGCACTTACTTACTTTTCAAGAGAAAGGTAGGTGCGTAATAGAGTGCCTACACAACCTACAACATAGCCAAATATAGGTTTTCCAGCGTCCCCACTCGAGACGACTGACTCTCTAGCGTCCCCACTCGAGTCTGTCTCTCATTTCAACCTGCCTATCTTACCGGCTTACCGGCTTACCGGGGAATCCAATCTACCGTACCGGAATCCAATCTTAGGGATCTTTATTTACTTGAGTCCACCCTCTCTCTGTCTTAACTGAATAAGATCCTATCCTATACTTACAATCCAGTTGATTTTAGATATACTACTAGTCACTCAATCATTTAAGCTATCTTTGTAAAGCAAGGCAAAACATGCTGCATCAAGCCTTTCTTTATTCAATATATCTATTCTCTTCCGGTTAGTTCTTCATCCATCATAGGTAGGTGCAGCAGGCAGGTAGGTGCAACTGGATCTCTTACCTTACATTTTGAATAATCACTTCACCAACAACTCAAGTGCAGACTGAACAAGAGATCTTATCACCAGCAACTCAAGTGAAGAGACAATAGGATCTTAGGCGAATCTAAAAAACCGTATCAATATTTTAAGCGCCTTCTATCGACGTTTCCACTCGACCTTGGACTCATTACCTTATCCTCGACTTATCATTATAAAAAAAGTATCCATCTGTAGGATTTACCTTCCTTACCTGAGGCTACCCAAGATCTTGTGCCTTCACCTTTCTTTCACCAGAGTCAACCATCTTACCTGAGCTTACCTTACCGAGCAAGGAGAATCTGCAGCAACCAGTTTATTGGACTATATTCTGTGAAAAGAGAAGTGCTCTGTCTCTGTTTATGAATCTGCAATTGAATGTTATTTCTTTTCATGGAAATATATGTATTTTCCATGTTGGTTGTGATTATGTTTCAATCTAGTCATGGGAATTTGATTTCCATTCATTCATGTTATTCCATGCTCCGCTACGTTTTATGATTTTTTACTCATGCATTCAATTCATTCTAGGCCTCCATGTGAGACCTTATCTACTGGGATTATGGTGAATTTGTCACTTGAGGGCCAAAATTTGATTGGCGGGTGACTGGGAGTATTAGACAACGATGCCACAGAAGCTAGGCTATCCATGGAGTTATGCTAGTGGAAGAAGAAAAGATGGTTTAAGCACTGGTAGTCCCCGGATACCTAGCCATCGATTCAATTCACATGGCTTGGTCTGAAGCCTCCCTTTGTTAAGCCCATCTTACTACATTAGAAGGATCATTGTTAGATATAAGAGTCCCCCTATGAACCACCCTTTATGCTTGGTGTTATGGTTCTCGTATATAAACCTACAAATAAAATCCCGGAACCATTGGTCATACTCCCAAGTAGTTTCCCTAACCACTTGTTGAATCTATTTTAGCTAAATGCAACTCTAATGTTCAGTCTTGCACTTTTGGAATTCCATGATGAAGGCTTGTTGTACTTCATCAAAGGTTCTAATAGTAAGGGCCAGTAAGTAAGGGGTCCTTTTTCTTGATCTTGTCTGCTTTATCCTTGCCCGATGCGGACAAGCGACTACGTTCCTCTCCCCCTTGGTCGAGCGACTACGTTCCTTTTTGAGTTTCTTTTCTGCTTTATATTGTTTCATTTTGTTACCTGCTCTACTTGAAAAAAGGATATGTTTATACGATGACTCAAAAGATAGGACTGCATCAATCATAGGATCGCATCATATTGATCAAATAGAAGACTGCACCATACATAAGACTGCATAATAAGATTTCAGAGTTTATCGACAGATAAGGTGAACAGGTAAGGTTAATGGATATGAGATTCCATATTCTTATCGGCAGACCATGATCGGTATGAAATGGAGAGAAGATTACCTATAGATATTTGATCTCAATTTTCACTTATAGGCTAAGGAAGCACCTTAAAAGTTGTGGTAAGTAGCGAGAAACACATGTGAAAAGGACCATTGAGACGGTTTTTCGTTTTGACTTCATCCCCTTTGCTCAACCTTTATTCACTTGAGTGCAAGCATTTGTGAGCATAGCGTAAAGACATAAGATAAGGTAAGACTTGGTTGGTTGACCCACCTACAGAGACTAACCGATAGAGACCTTGACAAAGAGTTTGATGCATATTCGTTTTGATTGACAAAGCTTTCTTTATTGATTGACTTACATAGCAATGTTCTAAGCGCCTAAGCAAGTAAGCCAATCAAATGTAAGTAGTAAGGCTATAGTTCCTCAATCCAAGAGGGAGTTCCGACGACCCATCCAACGATGGTGTCCAAAGGTCGGGAGGTCAATAATGTATATAGATTATGATTCCCACCGGGGTATTGAACTCTATGTTTTATTTAGGGCTTTAGCTGATTTCATGCATGTCAGGTAATTACTTCCATCCTTCATCCGATCCAAGCTCGCTCGCTCGTACAATGCTCTGGAGTCTTCTGGCAGTAATTCATGAATAGGCGCGGAGCGATCCGACGATCCACCAACTGAGCTGTCCAACCAACTGCGCCAAGGATGGGGAATGAGAATCCGTGCCGTGCCATACAGCAATCAATCGGGGGAGCCAAGGGTATCAAGTCCTCGGCTACTTGACCATTAACCCATGCCGTGGTTTCATTAATTGATCTACCCGCTACCCGTTGTTTCTTTTCTATCGATCATCTACCCCCTTTGTTCTGTAACCCAAGCATTCCTTACTCCAGCAAGTGTGATAAAAGAAGGCATCTACTGTCAATGCTGGCTGTCTGAATTAATCAATAAGATCTGGGGGTTCATCCCGGCCCGAGCATTAGCAATAGTCAAACCCCCTCCCCTAAGCATTCATGAAGGCAAGTGGCATAATTACATATATCATTTTATATCTGTTTGTATACGATATTATTCGAGTATGTTTTCGACTCCGTACCTCAGTGCCAGCCATCTAATCCAGCCCATCCAGCACTCCATCCATCTATCAAGTTGTTGTTGGTTGAAGGGAGTAGTAAGTAAAGGTTCGGAAGGCAGGGGCGTAGCGGTAGTCATAGTGGTACCAGCATATTGAAGCAAGTGTGATGATTCCAGGTCTGCCTGTGAGTGCTGTCAGGAAGGCGGTCAAGCCAACAGCTCTATGTGAAGTGCTTCCATCCCATCCGATCTGCTCGCTGTAAGTTGGGGAGATCCAGTGGGTTTGAGGCAGGCAGTATTGAGAGGTTGAGCAGGCATACACGAAAATGAAAAGGCATATCCTAGCAAAGCTGTCTGTACAAAATCCAAAAGAGTATCTGGCTGGTCGGGTTCGTTCATCCCGGCCCGAAAAGAGAAGATAGTGCTACCCACAAAGTCATTATTCCTGGCTGAATCAATTAGTTGGTAAGGGATAAAGCACTCCCTCCATCAACTAAGTAGGGTAAAGCGGAAATGAAATCAAGATGGATGGTAGAAAAGGTAGGTGGATGGCATGCACATAAGTAAAGGGTGAATAGGCAGAGTAAGAAAGCAGCTGGTACCAAGCACTAAAATGATTCTTAAGGCGAGTGTTCTGGAAGCCTGTGAACGCTGTACGCCCACCCATAATCATCTATCCATGCAATCAATCAAATCCATCCGGCAGTTCCACGATCTCTGCTAAAGGTTCTGGTCGTAGTTCCTCTCCCGATGGTCTCACTCGTTTCTTTGGTGGAAATAGCCTTTGGAAATAAGACCTTGCCCGATGCGGACAAGCGACTACGTTCCTCTCCTATTGTCGAGAGTTCGGCGGGCTCACCCTACGAGATTGGCCATTTGACCGTGGCGGAGGTTAGGGAAGTTTGACCTCCTACATGCATAATGACATACGGGCCTTTAGTTCTTCAAGTTGGGCTTTTGGGGCTTGTGATGAAGGCTGAAGATGAAAGGTTCAAGGCATCTGGCTTCCACCATATTCATAGTGAGTCGATGGCGGCCTTTAGTCGAGAGTTCGGCAGGCTCACCCCCACCCAATAACGCGGAGGTTTGATGCTTTGGCCCTTGCCCGATGCGGACAAGCGAGTTCCTACGAGATTAGCCATTTGACCGTGGCGGAGGTTTTGGAATATTGAGCAACGAATGAATGCATAATCACATATATAATGAATGCATAATCACATATATAATGAATGCATATATTATATATGTCATTATGGGCTCTCATACTCATAATCGATCCCTAATCTCAGAATATCGTATACAAATATATATCTCATTATATATGTAATTACGCTTTATGTTCAATGCAAGGCTGCGCGTTCTTAATCAATTCTTTCATTTCAGGTTTGATTGCCATTACTTGGTTGGAGACACTGGATCTATCATTCTATAATGCAGAGATGAGGACCGGTAGGGGCTCACCATTCCGATGGTGAGGACCGGAGGGGCTCGACTGTCAAGGCCGCCATCGGTCACTCACTATTCATATGGTGAGGGATTTATTGCTCACCTTCCCACTATTTACCCACCCACCCCAATCCCCGGGGCCCGGAGGGACTCGACTGAGGTTACGAGGTCGAGGGACTCGACCGAGGTACCAAGGGAGAGGAAGTTTCTACCATCTTCCTAGAAGTGAGATGGCAGGAGATCAGACTAGCACCTTACCTCAATACCGTACGATATACCACGAACACCACATCCATGTACCTTCCTCAGGACTCTATGGCTCACCTTCCCTAAACTAAATGTTTATTCACTCGATCGTTGATGCCTTCTTGTCTGTTTGGGAACCAACCGATGGAGCATTTATTCCTCCAGCCACCCGATTCTGTGTTCTTGTATACGTAATTAGTCATTATAAGTAACTCCCCCACCCCACGATGCAGGCTAGCGCTCTAAATTCAAGCACGGTACGATCCCAATCAAAGGATGCGTTACGATCGCGAAAAGTCTCAAATAATCGATCCATCCCATGCAGCCCTCCAGCCATTCAAGCAATCCGTTCACCCTGCCCGTAAAAAGGCCCATTAACCCCAGCCAGCTCGTAAGCAAGCCACGAGGTCGTAAGTCTGCCCTACCTAGTAATCTTCAATCTAAAGTTCGTAAGCTCCCTGTCCACCTCCAGTGAATATGTATATTGTGTAAAGCACGAATAAAAAGAATCACATTGTTTAATATAGCACGACGGTAATCTTTTTTTGGTATCAAGGCAAGGAGGAAACCTTACCGCGCTTGATGGACGATGGATGGAGGGACTATTCAGTGCGGAAATATAGAAACTATATCTCTATCAGCGCTCTCTATTTAGAGAAAGCTGGCCAATCCCCCTTATGAAATAATCTACATGAGGGTAGGTATATTCTACTGCCCCTCCCCACCCCAGCCAACATCTATTTCACTCGCCTACCATGAATCTCCTACCAGAGCTTCCTAAGGAAGGTAAAACGTCTATGTAAGGTTCCGCGGACTACCTTTTCCCCGAACCATTCATGCATGAGTAGAACGAGGTAGGGTGCCCCTCTAAGGGCAGAACCCAAAGAGTAAAAGGAGGTCCGTGGACTACCTGTCTGTTAGCGTAATACCGATTCTTCCTCTCCTTATCAGTCGAGCCCCCTGTCGGGTTAGGGTTTACTTATTGGGTGCCCCCTCTCAAATAAGTAACCAAAGAGCAACTAAAGTTTCAATTTACTTCTTTTTTTTTGACTTATTT
>Ga0068628_1000796_pt1 | contig 12115 bp, 9 predicted proteins | sample InSIn2gowninarea_FD_77431 | JGI IMG/M metagenome (GOLD analysis project Ga0068628, IMG submission 77431) | Clean room microbial communities from NASA Spacecraft Assembly Facility at Jet Propulsion Laboratory, Pasadena, California, USA -... ... | reverse complement strand
TTGATTAAGTTTTAATCTTAGCTGTCGATCTCAAATGAGGCGAGATCTAATCTTCGTCGTCCATCACTTTGAGATTAGGGTTAGGTTTAGGATTAGGGTTTTGGCTCAATGTAAAATTATAAAGGCTTGGCTAAGGTGAGGAGAAGACACAACGGCAGCAGCACAAGATTGAGAAAAGCTTCTCAGTGAACGTGTGTTGGGTTCGAGAGAGTGCAGAGAGGCTGGTGATCAGTTTTGTAACCTATAATTTCTTAGTTGGGCCATTATCCCCGGACGAGAGCCCAAGTAAGTTCTATGATAAATTTTAATTAATAAAGAATTGTTGATTGGGCAAAAATTTGTTTATGTGTATGTGGTTCAAATCAAATTGTTGCTTTCACTATAATTTTTTGTGTTAGGAATCTGGTCATGTATTCGTTCAAATAATAATTGTTGGGAATTGAATATCGCGTGTTGGGTTCAATAAAATTATAAAACGTGGGACTCTTGGGTGCTCCCCCCAAATTTTATGTCCAACAACCAATGAAAATAAAAAATAAAAATAATAAGGGATAGAACTTTTAGGAGTCTAGGACCATGGTAATTAATGATGATATTAAAAGCAGTAGTCTAACAGTTAGACATTTTTCCCTTTTCCAATCAACTTATCCAGTCAATTATGACTGAAATATGGCAGGAATTTCTTGGAATCTTAAGTTTCGGTGATGTAATCTGTAGAAATCGAGTGCCCCATGGGTTTTTTAGGACACTAAATCCATTTATACACTCAAAAACACATTTTAAACAACTTAAATTCATGATTTTGCCAAAATCGTATCATTGGATTCCAGCAAAAAAGGCAAAAACGTCTAATAGTTAGATTGGTCCATATTAAATTCTTAAAGTATACAGATATAAAAGGTATGAATCAGTTATCCTACCTTTTCTATCAATCATTTTACTTATATTTTAACAATACCGTTAATTGTTTCAGGATGTTAAACAGTTAATGGAGAAAGTAGAATTTTATATCCAATTCTAAGTTCAACAGATTTAACAGTTTTCAAGATTTCAGAATTGGCAGGATTATTGCATTTCCACTAGATTGCACAATGATGAATATGCATGGGACGAATTCTAATGCTAGGATTTTATCATTATTTTTTTATATTTAAAAATTTTAGAGACAAGGGCCAATATGTAGGTTCCCTGACATCACCCGTCGCCCGTGAACTTTCCTAAAATTTGGGGGTGCTCCAACATGTCCCCCTTCCCGCATTCTGAAAACTTCCCCATCCCGAAAACTTGGTGAAAATAGATGTTTTCACCTAGCTAAGAGAGTGCTTCATGGGATGTCAAGGGCTTGTAGTCTCATAGTCCCTTCATTTATTTTTTACATATATTTGCAGAGCTTATATTGGTGTACTATTGCCTTGGGATCAGTTCTACAGAGCTGCACTTCTTGAAGTAGTAGTTGGCATCTTCTACAAAGGCACACTTATTGAGGATGATGAGCACTTGGCACATGTGGAGTAACCATGTTGGAAAAGGGCAGTTAGGTAGTTGGAAGTTGAGCACTTGGCCCCAGAAACATATCAACACCTTGCACAATTTGAGGATGCATGCTTGAGTTGAGGAGCCATTAATTGGAGGGCACAACATCTTGAAGGAGCACTTGACATGTAGACAACTAGATTGAAGGGTGCAACACCATGGGGGTTGGGCAAACCTTAGCGTAACCTTTGGACACCTTGCTTTGAGGAGCACTCCAATTGTTGCTTTGTTTATTGACCTAGTCCATCTTTTATTGTTAGCCTCCCTCACCTTTGTCTATATAAAATGAAGGAGAGTGTCTTTGTTAAAAATATCTACTTTGTATCTTCAATTGAAAGTTGCTATGATGCTAGCTATTTGGAGAATCTTGGAAGATCGTGTATTACACTTGCAGCAAGGATTAGTGCTTGTGGGATGCTAGCATTGGGGTTCCTTAGCTTGTGCCCATCCTATCCTATGTTGAAAATAGCAGTGAGAAAGGTCCTTCTTTGATTTGTGCCTTAGTCAAAGAGACCAGAAGCAGCTTTTCCTTAGCATGCATGAGTTCCTAAAAATTAGGGCGAGTTCCTATAAGTTAGGACAGTTCATGAAGCAGTTTGACTGATATGCAGGAGTGGAAGGCTCAGTTGTTGTCTTCTAGTGCAAGTTTGATTGGGAGAAGGATGATTGATCGAGTCTCAAGTTCTAAATTGAGACGAGACGAGTTACATGAGTTAGTTGCACTTAGTTAACTCATCAATCACAAGTCAACTTCCTAAAATACAACTTGCCAGATTTAGCCTATGCGAATTGCTTATAAGGAGGTCAAAAGGCACAATTGTAATCAATTATTTTGCTCACGAACGACTGTGACAAGACACAGCTCACTAGATTGTGAGAGTTTGCACCAGTTTGTGTGTGAGATCCTTGTTGGTAGAGCGCATTTTGGAGGGTCCAATACGCAATGATAGAGAGTCCTTATTGCAGCCAGATTTGTGCTAGGAAATAGGAGATCTCCTACGCAAGGAAAGAGATCTTCTAGATCGTGTAACAATGAGAACGAGTTAGTTATCAGTGTGATAAATTGCCCTGTAAGAGATCTAATTGCTCAGATTCTATCAATAAACTCTACAGCAAAGGAGAGGGTTTTCCCAGTTGGGTTTCCCTAGAAAACTAATTGTGTTTGTGTGACTGTGTCTTTATCTCTGTGATTATTCCACTTCTTATCTATTGTTAAGAAAATTTTGTGCCTTGGTGAATGAACGTTTAGTTTCAGATTGTTCATCATAGCAGTTGTAGGATTTTAAAGGAAAATTAACATAGTATCAGAACAAAATCAGTATGAAGACCATCACTAACCATCCAAGTGGATCTCACCTAAGTGGATAAAAATCTGGTCTGGCCACACAGACCTAAGGAGTTGATCCAGCATGAAGAGGAGGACAATTTATATGCTATCTCTTGTGATCAGAACAAGCCGAGTATATGAGGAGTTACTGGACGAGTATATGGTTCTGTGGAAGTTTTGTGGGTGAAATATCTAGGTCGAGTCTTGTAGTACATCAAACAGGGTTTCAGCTCTAAACCTCGTCTGAAAGGAGGCCTCAATACCTCAATTGATGACTGGTTTTAGGGCAAATTACCCTCAAATCTAAGCACATGGATTATGCACAGGACCAAGGCTTAGGTAGTGTGACCGCAAGCAGAAAAGAGCATAAATTGAGGAGGCCGCAGGTGGATCCTACCCTAGTTTCAGGGAGCCACAACACTCTGGATCAGGGCCGAAGTTGGGGTTGTCATGGTGATGACAGAAGCCCTAAAAAGAGGGCTGAGAACCTCAATTCTAATGCACAAAACAATGAATATTTTAGGATAGCATGGACGTCTTGAAAGGTGAGTTGATTGGTATCCTAGAAGTTGATTTGTTAGGTGATGGAGAGCAGTACTAAGGTCTAGGACAGCAGATTGTATGCCCTAGTTGAGGGTTTCTTCAAGCAAGAACAACCTTCAGAAGTTTTGCCCTAAATGTGTCTCCAAGTGTAAATCGAAAGGTGTGTAGGGCAAAAGATCGAGTTGTCTTGAAGTGAAGAAGGAAGCGGAAAGTGTTGGTAATGAAGTCTGTTCAAAGGATTTGAAGTTTGAACAGCAGATTTAGATGCCCTAGTCTAGGGTTGTTGCAGTGCATGGACAGTCAGCCCAGTCAAGCCTAAAGTCAGTCCAAAAGCAGCGTGCAAGTATGGACAGAGGTAGGGTCGTTATATGGCTGTCAAGGAGCACTGATGATAGTATATTGTAGGTTTATCCTGAAAGTTTTTAGGGCAGCAGTTTATGGATCCACGAGTGCGAAGATCTCCCAAGAAGTGGCTATGCATCAGGTTCGAGTTTTGTCAAGTATTTGACAAGGAGACCTAGATATGCAAGGGCAGTGAAGGTTATGGAGAGATATTGCTAGGTGGAAGATTGTCCTAGTGGTGTTTGGACAGAGATCTGAAGCAACCTAAGAACAGTAAGTGTATGGACTGTTAGTGGCTAATTTGCAAGCCCTAGATCAGTCAAATAGTTGACTATGTGTGGGTAGTTTTAGATGCCCTGAGGAGAATGACAATAGGGCTGATGTTCACAATGCCAGGGCAGATTTGAGTGCCATGGGAGCAGCATTCTGAAACATCCAGAATCTGGACAAGTGGGAAGTCCTTGAAGTCCTGATGTACAATGATCATTGAAGGACTAATGAGTTGTTAAGAGGCAGAGTTGTGGAGCCCTAGTTCAGAGGGTTGAAAATGACCAAACCACTGATAAGAGGGCAAATCCTAAGGACCCAATGAGCAAACTTCTTAGTGGAGCTAGAGGCCTGCTAGTGGGGCAGATCAGTGAGCCAAAGTTCAGTGACACATAAGGAGTTGTGATCATTGATAGTGGCAGATTGTGGAGTTGGAGATGCATGCTTTCTAAGGGAGCAGAAGTTGCAGTGATCAGCAGAAGAAGGGGCAAAGTACCTGCTAGATGTGTTTAAGGAACATCCTTCCACATGACCAGGAACAAGAAGAATTCCAGCCACCTAAAGGAGGAAGAACATACATTTTCATATTGAGCTAGGAGATGATGGTCAGTATGCAGCTAGAGGAGTTGGTACTGTTAGTTTTCAGAGAAAGTAAGGTAATCCTCTTCATCTCAAAGATGTTCTCTACGTTCCAAGATTGATGCAAAATCTTGTTTTGATAGCTACCGTTGAGGACAAGGGTTATAATGTCATCTTCAGCAGAGGTAAGGCTCAGTGTTGATAATATTGGTATCGGGAAAATATCGGCGAGGGTCCAGAAAATATCTTATCGGCAATATCGGCGAAAATATCGGCAAAATATCGGCAAATATCGGCAAGCATAAAAAATGCATAATATATTCACTTTTTTCAGATTTCTAAACATATAAAGCAATAACAACATGAACTAAATACATTGGCACATAAATATGAAGAAGGCATTGATATATATGATGTCAAATAGAAATGATACATCAAACTTCAAAGGCGATACCAAATCCTGCTGATCCCTTATAATTGTCCAATCAAGGACTCAAACAAAATAACATCACATATCCTGTTGATCCTTGATAGTGATAAATTGATAATTGTTCAATCAAGGACTCAAACAAAATAACATCACATATCCTGCTGATCCTTGATAGTGATAATTGTCAAATCAAGGACTCAAACAAAACAACATCACATATATAAAACTTTAAAAGTATTTCATCATCATGAGATATAAACTTATATGTAGCAAAAGTTGCAAAACAAATAAAACTAGCAGCTATCTATCTGAGACCATTGGCCTCTCCCTAGCATCTTTCTTTCTGTCTTGTTCAGCAATTGCTTCACGAGCTTTTTGTATAGCCTCTGCACTAGAAACCATACAAGGCATCACATCTGCGTCATATGCAGAGAGTTTAGCCAAATGGTATTTCAATCGTGTAATCCCTCCTAATGTCTTGGTCCCACACAAGTTGCATGATATATATGCCTGATTTGCCCCACCAACAGCCTCCCCATACTCCCAAAATGGGTCCAAGGCTTTTGGCATATTTGACATTTGTAGTGAACTAATTCAAACCTAGGGCACAAAAAAAACAAAAAATTGGCATTAAACCCCCCAACACAAAATGAAAAAATAATAAGTAATAACAACCTCATTCAAAAAAAATTACTACATTATTTGCATTTTGCAATGTGAATGAAAAATGGCAATAAGAGGGTGCATAAGAAAGTTGAAAAAAAAAAAAATGAAGCTTGCTATCCAAATATGGAAAAAACCCTTGCATTGGTTCATGGGCATGAAAATCATAGCAAATGGAAAAAAACAAAGAAACAAAACGTTGGTAGGCAAAGAGGCAAGCAAGCATAACCCTAAATCTATGAAAAAATCATTAACATAGGGGTTTTTAAGAACATACCTGCTAATGCAAGAAATGAAGTTTGTCTCACTATTCTTCAATCTTTGATCCACAAAAAAATCTTAATTGGTGGTGATAATCGTCGTTTGATCTTCAAACCCTCCTTGACAAGCACCACAAAACTCTTTCCCTTTCTTCTCCAACACTCAGAAACAGAAATGAAGAAAAAAAAAACAATTTTCGTTTTTTGTAGCCGCAGAAAAACACGCCCGAGATATTTTAGATCGTCGCGCGATATTTTCGAAAATATCGCCGATATGTCGGAAATCGCGCGATATTTTCGGCTCCCTAAAATATCACGATATTTTCTCGGCGATATATCAGCTCGCCAAAAATATCGCGATATTTCTGATATTCGACAATATATCGCCGATATTATCAACAGTGGGCTTACCTCCAGCACATAGCTTCTAGATGTAAGAAGCAAATAGGTGTGAGGATGAAGAATCTTTACAAGCTTCAAGTAGGGACAGGTGCAGCCTTGAGCAGCAAGGCAAGGAGTTCTCAGAGTAGAGATGTAGTGGTTGAGTGAGAGCAGGACAGAGCTCTAAAGATGGAGCCTCAGCCAGTATATTATTTTGAGTCTAAGCTAGTTGGCAGTCAAGCTGAACAGCAAGATGATGAGGAGCATAGCCTAGGGCAAGTGGAGGTAGCCACTTAGTCAGAGACTCCTAGTATAGGGAGAGTTCGAGCCAATTGGGCAAAGGATTTGGTTAAGGGAGATCATGAGAGAGTTGAATCTTCCAATATCACTTCCAACCAGAGGAAGCAGCCACATAGGTACACAGGGTATATGGCACTTATGACTGAAGTGATAGACTCACAAAGCATGGTTGGAAAGAACAGGTCTTCAGATTAGTCTTTGTAGAGGAAAGCAGGGAAGCCTTCAAGTTCAGAGGAAGCAGCTGCAGCAACGGAAAACGTGGTATTGTTGGAGACAGATCCAGGTGGACGAGGTTCTTCCAGAAGCGCCTTCCTCGTTAAGAGGGGGTGTTGAAAATTGTAGTGAGAAAGGTCCTTCTTTGACTTGTGCCTTGGTCAAAGATACCAGACGTAGTTTTTCCTTAACATGCACAAGTTCCTAAAAGTTAGGACAAGTTTCTAAAAATCAGCGTGAGTTCCTATAAGTTAAGGCATTTCATGAAGCAATTTGATTGATATGCAAGAGTGGAAGGCTCAGTGGTTGTCTTCTAGTGCGAGTTTGATTGGGAGAAGGACGAGTGACTTAGACGAGATGAGTTACATGAGTCAACTGCATCTAGTTAACTCATCAATCACAAGTCAACTTCCTAAAATACAACTTGCCAGATTTAGCCTACGTGAATTGCTTATAAAGAGGTGAAAAGGCACAATTGTAATCAGTTGTTTTGCTCACGAAGGATTGTGACAAGACACAAAATTGTGAGAGTTTGCACCAATTTGTGTGTGAGAGCCTTGCTGGTAGAGTGTATCTTGGAGGGTACAATACATAGTAATAGAGAGACCTTCTTGCAGCCAGATTTGTGCTAGGAAATAGGAGATACCTGCGAAAGGAAAGAGGGACAGGTAGGGCGCAAGCTAGGAGGAATTGGGTCAAAGTTGTAGCAAGGTGTTTCTAGCTAGTGTAGCAGTGAGAACGAGTTAGTTATCAATGTGATAAATTGCCCTGTAAGAGATCCAATTACTCAGATTCTATCAATAAATTCTACAACAAAGGAGAGGGTTTCCCTAGTTGGGTTTCCCTAGAAAAATAATTGTGCATTTGTGTGGTTGTGTCTTTATCTCTGTGATTATTCCACTTCTTATCTATTGTTAAGAAAATTTTGTGCCTTGGTGTAAGAATGTTTAGTTTCAAATTGTTCATCATAGCAGATGCGGGATTTTCAAGCAAAATTAACATCTTCAAAGAGGAAACCACTATCCTTATGAACCAAATTTGGCTCAAGATTATCCATTCAAATATCCCGACGTCCCTTGGATTTGAAAGCTATCACTTGGTAGGTTTCCATACCAAGGCTCAATTCAATCACGTTTGTAGTGTCTACCAATTTTTCCATGTTGGGTATTGTAGCTTGTGGAATGCAAGTGTGTGAATCTCCTTCATAGGTTATGTAATGCAAGTGGGAGATCTTGGGGTTTGAAAGTTGGTGTGATGTTGGCTTGTTTGGAAATTCCAAGGATTGGTTTGTGGAGCTTGATGGGATGCCTTGCTTGGCCTTTGTATTCTTGATGTGTCTATAGTGATTGTGGATGGCCTTGATAAGATTTGGATGCATCCTAGATCAAGATGCGTTAAATGAACTTGTACTACTAGCGTGGACTAAGCTAAGATTTGTGTATAGACATAGATCTTGCCCTAATGGCTATCGAAATGATCTATACTTGAAGTTTTTGTAGTGTCTACATTCTTGAGTTTGCCTAGAAATAGTGTTGGGAAGATTTGAAGTTTTTTGCAGGGTAGTTAAAGAAATTATTTTCTTTTTTATTTTTCTTAAAATACTTCTTATATTCACATACATATATTTACATCATCAAATAAAACTAAGGATGAAAGAGTATATAAGATGGTATTTACACCCTCTTTCTTACTACTACAAAACAACAAATAAAATCTTAGAAGGCATTAGGCTCTAACAATTTGGTGTCCTTGATAAGCAACCAAAATCTATATGCATAACTCCTTTGTCCCTTATGACAAAAGATAATAACAAAGAACATATCCTGTTCTCAAAAACACATTAGCACCAAAGTTTCCATATGACAAACAAAGTAGAAATTCTCTAACAATGCCAAATGCCTGTAATAGAGGAGCAAACTGAGGACATGGAGTCACTAAACAAGACTATGCACCAATGTAATATCCATTAAAGAACAATTGCATGCTCTATCTATAAAATGTCCCAACAATGCCTAGAAAATGGGAAATACCATAACATATGCTTCATTGTTTCAAAAAGGTATCAAATGTAACAAAGACCATCTAAGAGACCAGTTTTCAACATTTAAGACTTAAAATAAAGTTGTTGATAAATTACTAGCCATGTAACCACCTGAAAACTATAATACAACCACATAGAACCAACATTGAGCAACATTTAAATCCACCACCTTTGAGCATCAAAAGATACCACAATGCATTAAGCACAAGGCCAAGCTCATGATGTTGACGCAAAATGCAATACAACTTACGTGAGAAGTACCAAAATAATGTACACTCAAAACTTCACTCCTAGTTACACCATAGGGATCCTGGCATATTAATATTCATCTTGAAAGGTCCTCCTACAAGATGATGCTAACAATCTCCAGTATAGTGAGCCAATTAGCAGAGAATGGAACATATTCACGCGCTAAAGTTTGTCAATCATTCCAAGCGCGTGCATTTGCATCCCGTTATACCCTTTAAAGAAAGATCACCTTCTTGCTTTGTCATCATGGCTTGAAACATGGTGATATAGGTGTCCTATATTGTTAATTTTTGGTATGTTCTATGCTTAAGAGTAATTTACTTCAATTTTCTTGTTAGCCCAATATCAATATCCAGTTTAGCAATTACATCAGCATGTTAGTAAAATGCAGATAGAAGAAGACAAGCCAAGATGAGAGGACACAAGATGTGGCACCAGCCAGGGACAAACCCCAATGTGGGGAAGCCCTTGATCAATTCTTCTTATATTCTTCAATAGTTCAGCAGAGAGAGAGATAGTACAAATATACAAAACTAATATTTTATGACAGCAACAGTAAGGCCTTGACTAGAGAAGTCAATGTTGGTCAAACAAGATAGAAATCTTCCTCTAAGTGACTTGGTCAAACCTAGCCAACATCGGCCTTCAACAGTAAGCTCAATGCACCCAAAAACTACACAGCTAGTTCTGCTCCTAGGAAGATCCTTCAACCAATGTTGTGAAAAGCGCGAGCGGGATTAAATCGGCGTCGGGAATGAAGCGGAAAAAATTGGAAAAATCGGGAAAAAAGCGGAAAAAAGCGGGGAAAAAGCGTTTGGTACAAAAATATTCATTTTTTTTCATTTTTTTTCAATTTTTTTAATATCTAAACCATCTACAACATAAAATAAATACATTGACACATAAATATGATAAAAAAACTAATATATAAGATGTTTAATATCATTTCTAGCGCTAAAATCACACATAACATTGAATCATGTCCTGAATAGTAAGTCCTGACTCCTGAGGACTTGAGTCCCAACTCAGCCTCAAAATATCAACAAAAAATATGATAATGTATCTCATCATGTCATAATGTCATATACAATAAAATGAAAGTCTAATCCTATTGATTTCCTCTGCCCCTCTTGCGAGAAAATGTCACAGCTTTCCCTTTCCCTCTAGATGTAGATGTTGGTGCCTGTGCTGGTGGAAATGGCAGTGGAGTCTGATGTGCTCTAGAAGCTGAAGAACTAGAAGTAGGAGCTACAGGAGGTAGATGGAGACCACGTCCTCTACTGGTGGTAGTGGTAGCCCGGGTAGGCGGTGTCACCTCCTCCTCCTGCTCCTACTCCTCCTCCCCCTCATCCTGCACTAACCAATCATCAGTAGAATCCATGAGAGGCCTCTCGGCCTCAACCCTCCATTCAGCAGTGGTGTCAATCCCATCCAATGAGATGGCATCCACATCAGGTGTCCTCTCAAGTTGCCTCACCCACAATCGAAGATTGTAGTAGACGTAGACCATGTCATTAAGTCGCTGGGACTCCAACCTGTACAAAGATCATGAAATAATAATTAATAATTAATATTATAAAAAAAATATTGTTTAATGAATTCAAAAATTTATTTGGAAATTTGCAATATTTTAAATGTTTAAGTGTTAACCTGTTGCGCTTCTTGTTGTGTATTTTTTCAAATACACTCCAATTGCGCTCACATCCTGAGGAGCTGCATGTTTGGCTGAGGATGCGTACGGCAAGCTTTTGCAAAAGGGGTACTCTGCCACCATACATTTTCCACCATGCATCTACAACAAAATTACAATAAAATTTTAAATAAACATAAGAAAAAAATGGAATTTGAAGAGACAATGAGATTTGAAACAAAGTTACAAACTAAAAAATACCTGGCATTTTAATCGTCCTATCAATGATAGCCATCTCAAAGCCAAATGTGCCACCTGCCATCTTATATGTCTCAATTTGTTTAGAGATCTCTATACGTTGTTCTGGAGATCGCACCATCTTCTGGACACAGGATAAGAATCCATCCATGATCTCAGCATCAAAATCAAACCCACATGCATAAGAAAATGTAGGGTTCAGGAAAAGCCCAGCAGCATGAATGGGACGATGGAGTGTGTTGTTCCATCGCTCATCAATCACTCCCCATAGAAGGAGTTGTTTCTGAAACCCATCATCTCCCTTATCATCATAGTAGGCCCGAATGGCTTCTTTGGCCCTGTCCATGGCTTCATACAAATAGCCCATTGCGGGCTTCTCACCATCAACCAACCGAAGAACCTTTACCAAAGGTTCAGTAACGACGCACACCTCCTGCACTCCCGCCCAGAAGTCTTCCTGGTATGAAACTAGTCTGCATACGGCCTCTCCTTCTGGTTTGTGGCTCATTGACGAAGAACGCCACTCCTCTGAAAGAAACATTCTCTTCAAATCCCACACAGAATTCAAGAGGGATTGAAGAGATATGAAACTTGTGGCAAACCGTGTAATGGCGGGGCGCACCAACTCTTTGTTGTTGGTGCATTTTCTCATCAAGCTAAGCACAGATGTATGATTGTATATAAATTTTGTGATGCTTTTTGATGAGTCAACAATATCTTTGACAAAGGGAATTTTCCCTATGTCCTCTAACATCAAATCAATACAATGGGCAGCACAAGGTGTCCAAAATAAAGTAGGATGCCTGTCCATAAGCATTCTACCAGCAGCAACATAATTTGCAGTATTGTCCGTTATGACTTGGACAACATTTTGTTCACCCACCTCCAAAATAAACACATCCAGCAAATCACATAAAGTTTTTGCATCTTTGATTTGATGAGATGCATCAACAGATTTGATAAACATAGTCCCCTTGGGACAACTAACCAAGAAGTTTATAAGGGTTCTCCCCTTTTGGTCAGTCCAACCATCTGACATAACAGTGCATCCTGTTTGTGCCCATGATGCCCTAAAATCCTCCAATCTTTGGGTGCAGTC
>Ga0068628_1000792_pt1 | contig 12135 bp, 14 predicted proteins | sample InSIn2gowninarea_FD_77431 | JGI IMG/M metagenome (GOLD analysis project Ga0068628, IMG submission 77431) | Clean room microbial communities from NASA Spacecraft Assembly Facility at Jet Propulsion Laboratory, Pasadena, California, USA -... ... | reverse complement strand
TGTGAGAAGGTCGCCGAGTCCTATCCGACGCAGGAACTCCGCCCGGATATGATCGGCAACTACATTAACAACCTCACAGCCATCTTGAGCGGGATCGATGTGAACACGAAAGGGTCGTGTGCCGAATGGCAGATTGACAACATTGACGATAGCATCGGCGACAGTAGCAACATCCGCATCTGGTGGATCGGCAGCAGCAAGTCCCTTTTGGATCTCTTCAGCAAGACCAGCATTTGCACCGGAAGCGTATTCCCCCTCTCGATCCCGATCGTCTGGAGTTCCAGCATTTTTAAAGTGGTTGGTGCCAGACGTGAAGGAACCTGGAACAATAATGGACGTTTCAATCCCCCAACGAGCCAATTCGCCAGCGTAGCTCACGGCTAGAGAATCCATCGCTGCCTTGGCTGCAAAGTAAGGCGCAAGATAGGGGGGAGTTCCTCCTCGTGCGCTGCTGCTAGATACCCAAACCATGTGTCCTTTTCCCCGCGCCCGAAGATGAGGAAGAACAGCTCGGTTTACGCGCTGTGTGCCGAGTACATTGATGTCATAGATTTGAGCGTACTGTTCCGGGGTAAAAGCTTCGGCGGGACCAAGAACCATGTGTCCGATGATTTAGCGCCTCTTTTTCCGATGAGCCTAATTGAACAAGAAGTAAGTCAGGAGCGTTGGGTTGAGATTCCTGACGAAGTGCAATCCATCTATCAGCAATGGCGACCTACTCCAATGTATCGGGCACGTCGCCTGGAGAAAGCCCTCGATACTCCCGCCAAGATTTACTATAAGTATGAAGGTGTAAGCCCCGCCGGAAGCCATAAACCCAACACTGCTGTTGCTCAGGCGTATTACAACAAGCAAGCAGGTGTCAAACGGCTAACCACTGAAACCGGAGCCGGACAGTGGGGGTCTTCGCTTGCCTTCGCAGGTGCGCTATTTGGGTTAGAAGTCCTGGTTTACATGGTGAAAGTGAGCTACAACCAGAAACCCTACCGTCGTGCCTTAATGGAAGCCTATGGAGCAAGAGTTGTCGCCAGCCCTAGTGGCGAAACTCAGACAGGACGATCAATTCTAGCGATAAATCCCAACAGCACAGGTAGTTTGGGTATTGGTATCAGTGAAGCCGTTGAAATTGCTGCCCAAGATGAGCAGAGCAAGTATGCTTTGGGCAGCGTCCTCAATCACGTTCTCCTCCATCAAACTGTGATCGGGCAGGAAGCCTTGGCACAGCTAGAAATGGCAGGGGATTATCCAGATATTGTAATTGGCTGTACAGGTGGGGGAAGTAACTTTGCGGGAATTGCTTTTCCGTTTCTGGGGCAAGGTTAAGAGGTGAGCGAGACATTGAGCTGATTGCAGTCGAGCCTGCTGCTTGTCCAACGCTCACGCGTGGCAAATATGCCTACGATTTCGGCGATACGGCACATTTGACACCATTAGTGAAGATGCATACCCTTGGCAGCACGTTCATCCCCGAAGGCATTCATGCCGGGGGCTTACGCTATCACGGCATGGCTCCGCTTATGAGCCATATAGTAGCTCTGGGACTTGCTCAACCGCGTTCGGAACATCAATTGGGCTGTTTTGCGGCAGGATTAACGTTTGCTCGTGTTGAAGGCATTCTTCCTGCACCTGAAGCGAACCATGCCGTAAAAGCCGCGATCGACGAAGCCTTAAAATGCAAAGAATCGGGCGAGAGTAAAGTAATTCTGTTCAATCTTTGCGGTCATGGACACTTTGATATGCAGGCGTACATTGACTATCAAGCCGGGAACTTAGTTAATACCGAGTACAGTTCAGAAGAAGTGGCGATGGCTCTAGCAGGATTACCTTCAGTCGGTTAGTTTTGTACCACACTGATGTTGGGCGAGTTCTAGTGCTATTCCTATCCTTACCTATTTAGGACTACCAAATTGAGATCGTGTCTAACTCCTGTTGAATCATTGCTCAAAGAGGGCATGAACCTGACCGCTTGTCCGACTTTAATATTTCCATAGCATCCAACTTATCCTTTGGACACGATGGTTGCAACGCCGCCCTCCCTATAGGATTGCCAGCTTAACTCAACGCAGAGCAAGGTATTCTAAATGTTTATTCTTAAAATATCTATAGAATCCATTTGACATCTTTTACTCCCGTGAGGTACAGTAACGGCAAAAGCCATATTCAACAGCCATGCCGTACGCTAGCAGCCTAACCGATTCAGAATGGGAAATCCTTGAACCCTTGCTGGTTAAGATATTGCCGCCTAAGAAGCGGACCAGACCCTCGAACTGGACAAAGCGGGACATCATTGATGGCATCTTCTATCAACTGAAAAATGGTTGCAACTGGGAAGACTTACCCAAAGACCTGCCGCCTTACTCCACAGTCTACTGGCACTACAAGCAGTGGCGAGAAGCGGGAGCCATCGAACAATTGATGAGCGTCTTACACGAACAAGTGCGCGAACAAGTCAAAAAAAAGCCAAGTGGACAACGTTAATCATTATTGACTCACAAGCGGTGCAAAACAGTTGTAATGCGAGCGTAGAGTCCAAAGGGTTTTGCTTCTACAAGGCAACAAACGGCATCAAACGACATTTAGCAGTTGATACATTAGGATTTCCCTTTTTCACACACTGTACGAGCGCGAATCTCTCCGATGATGCGGGGTTAATTGAGATGTTGACGCACAATATCGACTACTTTCGGGCAAAACCTGTAAACATTCCCAAGATCACCATCTTGTTGGATCATGGCTATCACCCAGAACATCTAACGCAGGAATTAAAACAGGTGTATCCACAAATTATGAAGAAAATCAAGTTTGAATTGTCCACCAAACCATCCAAACAGGAAAAGGCAGCTCAAGGAAAGTCTGGATTTGTCCCAGCCATCGCTCGATGGGTGATTGAGCGTTCTAATGCTTGGATGGAGCGCTGTAAAATTTTGGTTAAGAACCATGAGAGAACCCTAGCAAATGCGACCACGAAACTCAATCTTTGCTTTGTTAGGCTCATGGTCAAGAGACTTTCAACTTTTTAGAGATGTCAAATGGGTTCTATATGACACACTTTGGTATTATCTGTCTGGCGGCAACAGGTCATCTCAATCCGATGACAACCTTGGGCTACGAACTGCACAGAAGGGGACATCGAGTAACTGTAGTTGGTATTCTTGATGCTGAACTAAAAGCCAATTCCGCAGGATTGGAATTTCGTGCAATCGCGCTGTCACAATGTCCCTATGGAAATACAGCGCAAGTATTGGCAGAACTCGGAAATTTAAGCGGATTAGCTGCCCTGCGATACACAGTAAATTATCTGCAAAAATCGACGGCTTTTCTACTTCAGCAAGCACCAGCAGCGATTAAAGATGCTGGGATAGAAATATTATTAGTAGACCAAGTTTCGTCAGCCGGTGGAACTGTTGCGGATTATCTAGGCATTCCTTTTATCAGCGTGTCTGCGGCTTTAACGATTAATGAGGATATTAGCGTTCCTCCTTTTAATACTCCTTGGAACTATAGTCCTGCTTGGTGGGCAAAAACTCGCAATAGAATCGGTTATGGTCTTTTGCGTCAAGTCCGCAAGCCAATTCGGAAAATGATCGCCGAATACCGACGCGAATGGAATTTGCCCCTACACCATGCTCAAAATGATGCGTATTCACGATTAGCTCAATTGTGCCAGCAGCCTGCGGAGTTTGAATTTCCCCGCAAAAATTTGCCGGGATGTTTTCACTTTACTGGTGCTTACCATAACCTAATATCTAGGGCTACTGTTGACTTCCCTTTTGAAAAATTAACAGGTCAACCCTTAATTTATGCTTCGATGGGAAGTGTCCAAAATCGCTTGATGGGAGTTTTTGAGACTATTGCGGAAGCCTGCGCCCGATTAGATGCACAATTAGTAATTTCTCTTGGTGGTGGAATTAGTCAGGAATCTGTGCCAAAGCTACCAGGTTCGCCTTTAGTTGTAGGTAATGCGCCTCAATTAGAATTGCTGCAAAAAGCAAGTCTCACGATCACTCATGCTGGATTAAATACGGCTTTAGAATCCATTAGTCATGGTGTACCAATGGTTGCTATTCCGATTACTAACGATCAACCAGGTGTAGCGGCACGGATTGTTTGGACTGGTTGTGGCGAGATGATAAAGCTGTCAAAACTAAATGTTCCTCAACTGCGAACTGCGATTGAGCGAGTCTTGACGCAAGAATCTTATCGCAATAATGCAACTAGATTGCAAACCGCTAATCAGCAAGCGGGGGGAGTAAGTAAGGCTGCGGATATCATCGAACAGGTTATGTCTACAGGGAAGCCTGTATTGGCTGGCTCAAATTGATCTCAAGGATTTTTTTTTAGATTAGTGGCTACTTCGTTGCGTAAAATAAACGCTTTATTTTTCAATCAGCGAGTAACAGAATTTTAGAAATGCGATCGCCTGCGCGATGGTGTAGAGGAAGCTTTAAAAATACTAGGTACTGGTTCTCTCTAACATCCTAAGAATGAAAGTCTGTGGCAGAAATTTACTCGCAATTATGAATCAAACTACTATCGTTAACTGTTGCGGCTAATCTACCGCTTGCTGTTGTTGATGGTGGCGGAGTCGCGGGATTTGTGGTTGTGTTGCAAAAAATGGTAAGCTAAAATAATTCCATTAGAGAAAATTATTTTGCCTGTCTCGAACGAATTCTAAATCCCCATTCAAGTGGAGACATTAGCAGTCCGAAGTCATCCTACTATGCGTGCGTTGGTATCTTAGTTATCCGCTTTCAAGAGCGACAAGTAGCACGGCATCTTTCGGGGAGAAAAATTCTTCCCGAAAGATGCCTAGAAATGGTGAACGAGCGGGGATTGGATATACATCACAAAGCGTTTTAGGTCACATTTGCGTCCGACAAATGACTCGTGGGGGGTAGACGAAACATATATTTTAGTCAAAGGCAAGCAGAAATATTTATACGAGCCGTTGACTCAGACGGGAACACCTTAGACTTTCTGCTCACAGCGAAGCAAGATGCTCTAGCGGCAAAACGGTTTTTTCGTAAGACAGTGAAAGCCCTTTATACTTCTCAAGAGCGAGTCATTACTGTAAACAAGAACCCTGCTTATCCAAAAGCGAGCAAAGAACTCAAAGCCGCCAAAAAGCTCCCCGAAATCGTCAAGTTGAGGCAGATAAAATCTCTCAATAATATAGTTAATAAGACCATCGAAGCATCAAACGATTGGTCAAACCGGAGATGGGATTTGGATCGTTCTCTTGCAGCAAGGCGAACCATCAGAGGGTATGAAATCATGAATATGATGCAGAAAGGACAAGTTTTGGAAGTTCCCAAAGGCAGGGATAATTCATCTAAGAAAAAAAAGTATTAGAATGATTGGATAAATGAGTTGGGGGCAATTGATGGGAAGCAACTTAATCCAGTCACTTCAGAACATTAGAGATTTCCGTGCAGTACATGGTAGACGTTATCCACTATGGCTAATCATGCTGCTGGTCATTATGGGAATAATGAGTGGTTGTAGCAGCTATCACGCATTAGAAGACTTTGGAGTACGTCACTATGAAGCATTGTGCGAGAAGTTAGGGTTAACGCTGAACCGACTACCATCAGACACGACGTTTCGGCGTGTCCTACAAAAATTAGATTTTGCCTTGTTAGCGCAGCAGTTTGAGCAGTGGACAAAGAATAATATGGAGATGGAGCCAGGTGAGGGGATAGCGATTGATGGCAAAAGTATCAAAAGCACAGTGGGTCAAAGTGATACAGGCTACCACTCCTTCGTGAATATGGTTTCAGTTTATAGCCAACGGCAAGGTGTAGTATTAGCTCTGCAAGCATTTGAGTCCAAAAGTACCAGTGAATTAAAGGTAGTGCAGAAACTGCTCGAAGCATTGGCGCTGCAAGATGTGGTGGTGACACTGGATGCGTTGCACTGCCAAAAAAACTACACAGTTAATTGTTGAGCATGGCAACGATTATGTGATTACCGTCAAGGGCAATCAACCCAAGCTATTTCACCAACTACAAGCCACTTGCGGAGAAAATCAGCCTACTGAGCGGTTTACTGATGTTGAAAAATCCCGTAACCGTGTTACCTGCCGCATCGTCAGTGTATTCGATGACATCAGTAAAATTGACAGCGACTGGTCAGGGATTAACCGCCTTGTCCAAGTAGACCGGATTGGCATTCGTCAAGGGCAAGCATACCGACAAACTAATTATTACATCAGTTCTTTAACTGCTTCTGCTGCCCACTTTGCTCAAATTATTCGCGGACACTGGGGGATTGAAAACCGCTTGCATTGGGTTAAAGATGTCGTGTTCCACGAAGATACATTACCCTTGAAACATCACAATGCTGCTAGTAACTGGTCGTTGCTCCGCAATATCGTTATTAATCTTGCTCGTCAACACGGCTATGATTCCCTGACTAAAGCTCAACGATTTCTCTCCCATAATATCCCTCAACTATTTTCCCTTCTGCAATGAATTATCCCTGAGTTTCCAAAGGAGCTATCAAAGAGCGGATTCTCTTCGTTAACCGCATCTTCGGAGTGGTTGCATGGCAAACTCTTTTCCTAGAAGCTTTTCTGACCTTAAAAAGTTTGTGCAACACAACCGAAAAACAAGTAGCCCTCAGCTATAAATATGCATAATCCCTCCAAAAGGGGGATTATGCATATAACCCCTTATTGAGCCTTTTTGTGATGAATCAAAGTGTTAAATCCATATATGTAACTGAACCCAAGGGGCTATCGAGACAGCAGATGAAAGGAAAAGACATCTTAGTCGAACATTATCAAAGTCCGCTACATTTCATCTTTGAAGAAAACTTTTCTGCTTTGTCAGCACATTGGCTTCATTTGCCCTTGGGCCAACCCATCCATTTGCTTCAAAATCCCGACAACGCTCGCCCGCATGAATCAATAGTCTCAAAAGGCGAGCTGGTGTTTGTGCCAGCCGGACAACAAACCTACTGGCGAGCGCGGGTAGAGGATAAACCACTCTTATGCATGTGCATCTACTTACAGCCAGAATTAGTCATGGAAACTGCCCAAGCAGCAGGACTAGATCCAGATCGGCTCGATCTGTTGGAACAATGTTTTACTCGATTCGATTTACACTTGCAGCAGATCGCAATGATGCTCTTGGCAGAGCTACAATCGGGCGGCATTATGGGTGAATTATATGTAGAATCATTGACCCAAGTATTAGTCATTCATTTACTGCGTCACTATTCCAGTTTGCCGCCGATTAACGCCGCTCGCCACAGCCTCACTCATAATCGATTACAGATCGCCATAGACTATATTCACGCTCATCTCGACGGCGATTTGTCAATGGTGCAAATTGCTAGCAGTGTTAATAGCAGCCCTACTTATTTTGCCAGTTCGTTTAAAAGAGCCACAGGTATCTCACTGCATCAATATGTGATTAAACAACGAGTAGAGCGAGCAAAACTGCTGTTAGAGACTACAGAGTTGGAGGTCGCTAATATTGCAGCTCTGGTGGGTTTTTGCAGTCCTAGCCATCTTACCTGGCACTGCAAACGTCTGACAGGCATGACACCCAGACAGATTTCTAAAACCGTCAGAATCTGCTAAATCTGCATCAGGATCTGCAACAATTCGAGTGACGTATTTAGTACAGTTTAGATATATTCGGGAGCATCCAATCTAATTAACACGGTTCTATCCGTTGCAAACTAAAAATTTTGGGCGTTACTAAATTTGAGTCTGAGCGACTTATTTTGTAAATTATGACAACTACAATCAGTCAACCTGCTCAATTTTCAACCGATCCATCGTCAGGTCGCGATCTAGCACCGCCAAATTTTGCAACAGAGCCAGAATGCGTGAAAGATAGCGTTAGGAAAATATATGTTGAAAACTGCGCTCTGTCATCAGATAGGTATTGCCTACCCCATCTTCTCCGCAGGTATGGGTCCTGTCGCCGGACCAGAACTCGCGGCGGCGGTGTCGAATGCTGGCGGCTGTGGGGTGCTGGGTGGGGTATTTATGCCACCCCCGATCCTCCAGCAAGCAATTTGCCGCATCCGCACCCTGACGGAGAAACCCTTTGGGGTGAACCTGATTCTCCCACTGCTAGAAGAAGGGCAGATTGATGTCTGTCTGGCAGAGCGGGTACCTCTGCTGGTACTATTTTGGGGCGATCCCAGCCCCTACATCGCTGAGGTTCACCGCCATAGTACTAAGCTCTTCGTCCAGGTGGGGTCGATCGAGGAAGCCACCGCCGCCGCCACTGGGGGTGTCGATGCGCTCATTGTCCAAGGAGTCGAAGCGGGCGGTCATGTGAAGAGCCGCACCTCGCTGTCAACCCTTGTGCCAGCGGTGGTCGAAGCAGTCGCCCCTGTGCCTGTGCTCGCCGCTGGAGGTATTGCTACGGGTCAAGGGGTCGTGGCAGCTCTCAATCTCGGAGCACAAGCGGTATCCATGGGGACACGGTTTCTGTGTAGCACCGAAGCCTCTGCGACTCGTGCCTACCAGGAACGAGTCATCAGCAGTACGGCTGAGGATACGGTGTACACCACACTTTTCGACATTGGTTGGTCTGATGCGCCACATCGGGTGCTGCGGAATACTGCATTCGTGGAGTGGGAAGCTGCGGGCTGTCCGACTAGTGGGCAGCGTCCAGGTGAGGGTACGATCGCTGGCACCGTTTCGCTGGCTGGCACCACTATGGAGGTGCCGAAATATGGGTCGATGATTCCGATCGCCAGCTTTGCTGGAGATATGGAGTCCGTGGCTCTCTACGTGGGTGAGTCATGTAGTCTCGTACACGACGTTAAACCCGCAGCACAAATTGTCCAGGACGTTGTGCGAGAGGCTGAAGAGGTCATCGCACGTATGCAACGGTGAGGGAACTACATATCACTTTTAAGGCGATCGAGGCAATTCACTTGAAATGGTCGATCGTGAGTTTCAAACCAGTAAAAATCAGTAGTTTTATGTCAAACAAAACAGCCATCGTGACTGGCGCATCCAGAGGCATTGGGTTGGGCATTGCTAAAACCCTACTAGCTCAAGGCTATAGTGTCATTGCCAATGCCCGCAAGCTGTCAACCGCTAAAGTACTCGATCGATTCGAGCGGTGCTTTCTTGTAGATGGGGATGTCGGCATCAGAGCTACGGGCGAATCACTAACTGAGATTGCGCTTGAGAAAACAGGAAGGTTAGATCTGGTTGTCAATAATGCTGGTATTTTCGTGCCAGGAAATTTTCATGATTATACCGAAGAACAATATCGATCGATTATGACAACTAACGCCGACGGATTTTTTTATGTCACTCAACCCGCAGTTAAACATATGAAAACTCAAGGACGAGGACATATTGTCACAATTTCAACAACACTAGTTACACAGCCAGTCGCAGGATTAAATGCGTTTGGAACGTACTTTAGTAAAGGCGCACTTAACGCCGCAACCAAAAGCCTAGCGATCGAATACGCAACTACAGGCGTTCGGTTCAATGTCATTGGTGCTGGCATCATTGACACTCCAATGCACAACCCTGAAAGCCATGAGTTTCTCAAGAGTTTACATCCCATCCATAGATTAGGCAGCATAGATGAGATCGTTACAGCACTCTTATATCTTGATTCCGCAGAGTTCGTCACTGGCGAAATTTTGCATATCGATGGCGGTGCACACGCAGGTAAATGGTAACGAGCAAATGACTCCGCAACAACTTTTAGGCATCGAGATCCCCACAATCCAAGCCCCGATGCCTTGTGACCCCGCCATCGGGGCTTGGATTGTTTGCCGCCGTAAGTGGAGTAACTGCCGCCCAAGCCGTTTCTCTAACTACAATTGTTTCTGGGATTAGTTCTGTATTAGGAATATTAGCTTTAGGCGCTGTAGGAATTGGCTCTAAATTTAAGGGCAAGTTCGGACAGTTAACACGCAACTTCAAATAGGAGTCCAACATCATGGGATTAATAACAAATTTCTCTTTTGCGATCGCAAGTTCGGGGCTGATGTTTCTAGCCGCAGGTCAAGCGAATGCCGCTTCCGTAAATTTATCTTACGACAGTAGCATTGGTAGACCTGCCGATTTAGCGGGGGGCGAATTTCCTGGAGTTCCCGGAACTCTCGCCGCTCCCCAAGGTGTAGCCGTGCAAGAATCTACTGGGAATATTTTTGTCGCCAATGGTCGGGGTATTGATCGCGTAGAGGTGTTTGATAGCGAAGGTAATTATCTTAAAGGCATTGGTAGTACTGGTACAGGTCCCGGACAATTTGACGAACCAGCCGCGATCGCATTTGAGCCAGGTACAGGGAATTTGTACGCAGGTGATGTTTTCAACAATCGCGTCAACGTATTCGATCCAGAAGGCAATTACATCAAATCTATTGCTGAAGGTCAATTTGGCGGACTTATCGAAGGTAGACCGTTCTTTGGTCCATCAAGTATTGCCTTTGACAGCGCAGGGTTTGGGTATGTAGGAGACTATAGCAACGATCGCTTTCTTAAGTTTGATAGCGAGGGAAACATAGTAGATACTATTGGTGAACCAGGTACTGACCCCGGACAGTTTCTAGGACCATCAGGCTTAACAATATCTCCAGTCACTGGCAACTTGTTGGTGGCGGACCAAAACAATAACCGCATTCAAGTCCTAACGCCAGAAGGTGAAGTAGTCACGACTTTTGGCACTACAGGGAGCGGTCCAGGACAGTTTATTCAGCCCATCGACATTGAAGTAGATGAATATGACAATATCTTCGTCACTGATTCATTTAACAGCCGCGTTCAGATATTCGATATAAATGGCAACTTTATCTCAGATTTCGGCGAACCATCAGGCGGCGATCTTCCCCAAATCGGTGGACCTACACCTTACGGCAATCCTCTGGTACTTGAACCAGGAGTATTTAACTGGACGGCTGGCTCCGACTACTCAGATGGCAAGCTTTATGTCGGCGACTTCTTCCAAGGTCGCGTCCAATTATTAGATGTAAATAGAGAACCCGTGCCAGAGCCTTCCTCAATGCTAGGTTTAGCTGTTTTGGGTGCTAGCGTAGCATTTGGCAAATTAAAGCAACGTCAAGGACGAAAAGCAGTCAAAGCTTAAACGCTATCTAAGCCAAGGAGCAGACGAAGCAGCTTAAATTAGTTCCTTGTTTGCTCCTCTTGCAAAAAAGACTAAAGGCTAATTGCAAACAATCAACCTTTACATATAACAAATTTTTGTACAGAACTCAACAAGAATAAGATAAATGGCTGATAACATGACTGGTAGTAGCAATAATCAAAGCTTAAATCAATTATTAGACAATCCTCTTTTGGTTGGTTGTTGGATATCGAAGGAGCCGACGGCAATAAGTTTGGAGTAGAAAATACATCCGGTAACATTGGTGCTAATTGCAGTTCTTTTGGAGAGGTAATTACTGAGATTACCGACCTTGACCAATTACAGATTTTTGGATTGTGTTGCAAAAAAAGGTAGACTAAAATAGTTTCCCTAGAGAAAATAATTCTGCCAGCCTTTGATGAATCCTAAATCCCCGTTCAAGTGGCGGCATTATCAGTCCGAAATCATCCTACTATGCGTGCGCTGGTATCTCAGTTATCCGCTTTCATATCGCCAAGTAATGGAGATGGTGAACGAAAGGGGATTAGATATCCATCACACCAGCGTGTTCCGTTGGGTACAGGAGTATAGCCCAGAAATAGACAAGCGCTTAAGGTCACATCTACGAAGGGCAAATGACTCGTGGCGGGTAGATGAAACCTACATCTTAGTCAAAGGCAAGCAGAAATATTTGTACCGTGCTGTTGATTCACAGGGGAACACTTTAGATTTCCTGCTTACCGCGAAGCGAGACGCGAAAGCGGCAAAACGGTTTGTGCGTAAGACATTGAAAGCAATTCACACTTCCACCCCACGAGTCATCACTGTGGATAAAAACCCCGCTTATCCAAAAGCAATTAAAGAGCTTAAAGCCGCCAAAAAGCTCCCCGAAATCGTAAAATTGAGGCAGATTAAGTATCTCAACAATAAAAGACTTGTCGGGAAATAAGCGAGAATAGAAGGAATTTATAGGAAAAAACAATGTTAGACATCGAGCGAGCGCTAAGGCAAGAGCGGCTATTAAGGGCATTAACCGGATTGAACCGGAAAGCCT
>Ga0068628_1000789_pt1 | contig 12167 bp, 11 predicted proteins | sample InSIn2gowninarea_FD_77431 | JGI IMG/M metagenome (GOLD analysis project Ga0068628, IMG submission 77431) | Clean room microbial communities from NASA Spacecraft Assembly Facility at Jet Propulsion Laboratory, Pasadena, California, USA -... ... | reverse complement strand
CACCCAATCTCTCTAGATCACCTGAGGGTTTCCATCCCGAGTCTATTGCTGAAGTAGAGAACCAAGTTCCCCGAACCTCACCACAAAGACAACACACAAATCCAATATTTCCTCTAATAGACTCCCCCTCCTCTTTTATAGATCTAATGGACCCCTATTGAACCTCCTATTTTATTATTATTTTAATTATGGATCACTTTTCCCTCTTTTATTTCAATTAAAATATTCTTTTTAATGCGGGAAAAGGGTAAATTGGCCACCATGTCTCCTCAAGTCACTGAAACCCATATCTAACCATCCCATCCTGTAGATCTTCTTGTTCCAGTTCCATTGAGCTATTATGCCAAGGTGTTTTTTTAGGTATTCCTCCTGGAATGCCGCCTTAAACATAATTAATTGTGTGAGGCCGAATAATAGCTCTATTATTTTGAAAGTTGTTGGAGTTTCTCTGTTATTTCTAGCTATTTCATATTATTACTTTTGGTTAATATAATAAAATTGAGATTTCCTTATGCTCATTACCATTATTTTACATGTTCTATGATGTTAAATTTTACATGGAAATCTTTTGTAAGTGAATGGTAATTGTATGTGGAGTGTTTGTTCCATTTTTCTTTATTTGGGACATTACAATGTTATTGGAGCCTTGGCCATGGCTTACCCTACAGGTTTTAGTTTTCAATTGCAAAGATTATAGTTCAAGGGTTTTGGGATTATTTGTAGTACTTTCGTAGAGTGTTGAATTCCCCAATTTTCTTTTGACAATTCTGAGAGAAATTTGTCTTGACCACTCTACAAAAAAGTTTGGTTACTAGAGCATTCGACAAATTCCTTCGAATTTGTCTTTAACCTACTAATAATGTGATTGGGCATTATGTTTAGAGGAATGACATCCATCAAATAAATTTTTATTTTTTTTCTCTGTAAATGCTAAGTCTATTAAAAAAGTAAAAATATATACATTGAGGTCAGAACCTCAGAGGAGGCCAAGGCCAATCCCCATCCAGAAAAACAGAGACCCTATAGCTTATCCTTTCCACCGGATTTACAATATAGACCTTGGAAATTTGAGTTTGGTCCTTGCCCAACTGACAAAATTTGCCCATATTACATTTATCAAGCCCATCAGTGACTTCAAAAAACATAGTAGCATCTGGCATGTCTGCCTTTAGAACAAAGTTGAAATCAGTTGTAATTGACATAACTACCTGAAACATGAGACTGAAACCGACCAAGAGACTAGCTGCCATATCAAGGACATCAGAACACAAGCACAAAAAGAACAGAGTAGGTGCACCTAGTGGAGATTAATCCACCTGGCCTGGAGATACTTGCATCTCTTCCTTCGTCGGGCTTGGAGAGGCGACCCACGTGATATACCCATCATCGTTCAGAAGCGGCTCTCCCCCAGAATCCGTGACCAAATGTAGATGGCCAGATGATTTTTGATAATGATCTCGAACAATGTCATCCTCCATGGCTGGTTCTTGCTGCTGAGGCGTTCCCTATGCAGTGGCTTCCTCATTCCAGCGCTCAACATGAAACACCCGCCCCGCCATGTTTCCAAGAAGAATGCTGTCGTCCTGCGAATTTGAGGAAGCAAAAGGGGTTGGGCTGACTGGGTTCCTTTCCTCCTCAGAGACAAACACTGTGAAATTCACAGTTACCACTGGCCTATTGAGTTGGCTATGGAAGACAAAGCGAGAGGAATGATAAGAATTGTTCGAAATGATCCCCTCTTGGTCTGAAGGTGGAGAAGCGGGAGGGACTGAGGCAATTGGGGAAACTTGCTGGGGAGCAGAGTGGGAAGGGTTGGCTCTGATTCCAGACCGACCCCCCCGACGCGGAATACCTCGACTTCGAGGCATTGAAGCAGACACCAGCGACTTGAGAGGGCAATGGAGGCAGAGGAAACCGGAGAAGGCAAGCGTGCTAGTGAGGAGATAACAGAGCCAAATGAATATGTCCACAGGGAAGATGAGACAAGGAGAATGAAGCGGCTGAGCTTCATATAGAACAGGATCATTAATTGCCTCCGAGCAATTGAGCCGATCCATAATGCCCTGCGAAATCGAGGACAGAGAGACCATATCTGCATTGAAGTCCATATCACTTCGAGACTGACCCTTCTTGAATTCACCTGCTTTAAAGCTTAAACCACTACCACTGCTGCATACCCAGATGATCTTGCTCCTGCCATCCGTCAGGCCCGACGTTGGCACGACATGCATACTCATTGATGACTGATATGAACACCCGCATCCGGGTGCATGTGCTTTACCTGGGTCTGGTCCTGAGTAATAATTTCCTAGATTTGGGCAATTTGGTCCCTGGAATTTAAGCTGGCAATAGTACCTTCAAAGTAGCCCTCCCTTACATCCACTCCAATGTTGGCCAGAAGATCCGCGAGCTTATTTCCTTCCCTTCTGGTGTGTTTGAATGCGATTGCTTGATGAAAGCCAGTGATTTATTAGCTCCAGCCTCTGGACCATTCTCCAGCTATTGCTTACCTTGTGGATGGGCGAGCCATGTTGCAGCTTTGTCATCATTCTAATTATGATCTACGAATCCCCCTCTATAATGAGAGGGAAGAGATTTCTTTCATGTGCTAATTTGAGACCGTGCCAAAGTCCCTCCAATTCTGCAGAGTTGTTTGTGTCCCATCCTATCGAACCCATAAAGATGCATTGAGGACTGCCCTTGTGGTTTCTGAAAACCCCTCCGTATCCTGCTTTCCCTGGGTTTCCTTTAGAGGCTCCATCAAAGTTGAGCTGGAGCATGTCTAAGGGCGGTGGAGTCCAGGTGCTTGCTTCCTGATTTTGCATATTGGATTGGTTGTTGACAATTGAGTTCTGGTTTAACTGCAGCCTCCAATTGGCCCATATTGATTTTTCCTGAGGTAGTGTGGGAAGATCTTCTGAATGCCATTGTCTGATTGAAAGAGTCTCCATGATGTTCTGATGGAATTTGTTCCAGATCTTTTCCAGCGGCATGGTTTGATCTTTGAATATTCTTCTGTTACGCTCTTTCCATATATTCCACATCAGTAAGCCAGGTATAAGGTGCCACAGTGTATTGAGGAGGTTGCTTTGAAAAGGCTTTTGACTCCAATTGTGGATGGTGATTTTGAGGTCTCCTTGCACTCTTCCCTCTTTTTGGCATCGGAAAGCAACTTTCTCCCAGAGTTTCCTTCCTTTTTGACAAGTTTGCATAAGATGAAGGGCTGTTTCTTCCTCTTGCCTGCACATGTGACAAATGGATGGTCCAGCAAAGCTTCGTTTCCTAAGATTATCCCACATTAGAATTCTGTTGTGACAGATAAGCCATAAAAATGTAGAGACTTTCGGCCAATTGGAAGTGTGCCAGATTTTTTCCCATAGGGGATCTTTGTTTATCTGCCCTTGGATGATGATGTTGTATGCTTCCTTTGTAGAAAAAATTCCTTTCTCGCCATAGCCCCATCTTAAAGTGTCCCTTCCTTATGATATTCTGATTTGCCTCTTTTGTAATTCTGTCTCGAGAAGATGTTGAGTTTGAGTAGAGTTGTTCAAAAGAATTTGATTTGCCTTTTTCCATTGCCTAAAATCTTGAGTTGTAGCTGTGTTCCAAAACTGATTGACTTTGGCTAATTCGTTTACCTCCCGCTCAGCAATTGGAAGATCTTGGAGTATGTCTCTTATTTTTGGTAGTTGCTTCCAAGAGTCCTCCCAAAAGCAAGCTGTGGCACCATTTTTGATTTCCCAAAAACTATAATCTTGTATGAGACTCCTGTGTTGTGTGGCTGAATTCCAGATTGCCGATCCCATACTTATCTCTGTCATGCATATTCTCTCTTCCATGGGGCAGTTGCTTGCATATTTAGCTGTCCACAGGGAGGCCCAGGGAGTGTGAGGATGAGCGAGCCATCTCCACCAGATTTTGGCACCCATTGCCTTATTGCTATTCTCAGGGTCTCTCAGACCAATACCTCCTGCTTTCTTAGGAAGGCACACTTTTTCCCATTTGATTAAAGCCCATTTCCGATTTTGGCCTGAGCCTCCCCACAAAAAATTGCGCTGGAGGTTCCTGATTTCTTTGAGAACCCATTTATGGGCAGCCAGGATGGAGAACAGGTAAAGGGGCATAGAGTGAAGGACTGCCTTGATAAGGACGATTCTACTTGCCATGTTCAGAACTCGATTAGTCTAGAGGAATAGTCGAGACTCTAATTTTTCCAACAGTTGCTTCCAGGAAGAGTGTTTAAGGGCTGAGGCCATAAGAGGGGCGCCGAGATATTTGGAGGGAAGCGAAGCACAAGTGAAGCCTAGAATTCGACGAATGGCTCTCTGGGTGGGAACAGGAGTATTAAAGAAAAATATTTTGGATTTGATTCTATTGATGAGGGCACCAGAAGCATCAGAGAAAGTAGACAGAATGGATTTGAGTAGGCGAGCTTCCTGCACTGAGGGATGTCCAAAAAGCATATTATCATCGACAAATTGCTGGTGGGAGAAGGCAGGGGAGTTATTAAAGGAAAGACCTCTTAAATGCCTATCAAGCCTTGCTGCAGTGATGGTTCTACCCAATCCTTCTGCCATAATCACGAAGAGAAAGGGAGACAAGGGATCTCCTTGCCTAATCCCTCTGGTGGGACGGTAAGTAGGCGAAGGAATGCCATTAATTAACACAGAGAAGAAAGCTGAAGATAACAGGTTAAAAATCCATCTGACCCATGAGTGTGCAAAACCGAAGGCGATAAGAATTTTTTGAATGTACACCCAACTAAGACTGTCAAAAGCTTTGGATAGATCTAGCTTAAGCAACATACCTGGCTTCGTGGTCCGCTTTAGGGAGTGGATTATCTCATGAGTTAAGATAATCCCATCCGTTATCTGTCGACCCTCCACATATCCTGATTGTTCGGGCGAGATGATGAGAGGGAGAAGCGGCTTTAATCTTGTTGCTATTACTTTTGAAGTGATTTTGTAGATAATATTACATAGTGCAATAGGTCTGTACTTGTCAGGGGTGTTAGAGTCCTCCCCTTTTGGAATTAAGGCTATGAAGGTAGCGTTTAAGAATGGATACATCCATCTGAGGGCTCTAGATTCCTCCACAACTTGCCATACCTCATTCTTTATCAGGTCCCAGAATTTATGAAAAAAATTCAATGTAAAGCCATCTGGCCCTGGCGCTTTCCCCTCCTTCATTTGATTAACTGCCTCTTCAACTTCCTGTAAGCTGATAGGCTTGATGAGAAGACTATTATGCTCCTCTGTTATTATCCTGGGAATGTTCTTTAGAAGCTTGTTGATGGCCGGCATTCTGTTGATGTTGGGCTCCTGGTGAGCTTTCTTGAAGTAGTTGATGAATTCCCCTTTGATGCCAGCATGGGTTTTGATTTTTTCCCCTTGTTCATTCTTAATGTGCGTGATGTTCTTTATCATTCTCCGTTGCACAGTAGTTTTGTGAAAAAAATTTGTGTTCTTTTCTCCATTTTTTAGCCATCGGATTCTTGATTTCTGCCTCCATAAAGTTTCCTCCTGTTTGTCTCTTTCTAAAATTTTTGATTCTATGTCCTGTTCTTGTTTGGTGAGTTCCTCCGTGCGCCTAGCAGTGATAATGGTTTGTTGGATGCGTTTCATCTCTGCGCTGAGCATGGCTTGGGCTTTAAAGATGTTTCCAAACGTGTTGTGATTCCACTTCTTGATAGCCCCTTTAAGATGCTTGAGTTTTTGCTGGAACTTAGACATTTTAGTGCCTTCAGCCAGAGTGAAATTGATCCAGGTCGACTTGACCACCTCCTCAAAGTCCGGGTGAGATAACCAAAATTATTCAAACCGAAAGGGGCGTTTGAGATGGTTACCTGGTCTGTTCCATTCTAGTTCTATCGGCCAGTGATCCGATCCTGAGAAAGGGAGAATAGAAGCTGTGAACTCTCCTCCTACGTGGGTTGCATTATCTGAGATGAGGAATCTATCAAGACGCGAGGCAATCTGCTGCAAACCTTCCCTTTTGTTTGTCCAAGTGAAGAGGCCATTGCTTGTGGGAATATCTATCAACCAGTTGTTATTAATGAAGTTTTTTAGTAGATTGCCATCACTGTTTGCTCTGCTGCTGCCTCCTTGTTTTTCTTCCGTGCTGGCTGTCATATTGAAATCTCCTCCAGAGATCCATAGAGGGAATGGCCTGTCCTTATTGAGCTCTGACAAAATATTCAAGATTTGAGCTTTTTGGGCAGTATCCTGAGGAAAATAGACATTAGTTATCATTCCATGAGTATTAGTACCTGAGAGGTGAAAAGTTGCCTGAATAAAACTCTCGTCAGCTTGTATATTGTTGAGTTGAATAGCTTGTGCATCCCAAAGGATTGCCAGTCCTCCCGAGGCACCTTGAGCATCAACAATTGTAACTAGCCCTCCTGGCCAAGCTTTTGCTGCTACCCTTTCCAAAATTGTTGCGCTGCATTTCGTCTCCTGCAAAAATAGAATACTTGGTTTTTCTTGCATCAGCATATTTTTTAGTAATCTACCTTTCCGTGGGCCATTTAGGCCTCTGATATTCCATGATATCAGCTTCATTGGGAGGGGTGGGGGTTTGGGTTGAAATACTTGGTCAGTTTGGCATACCTCCCTGACTCTACTAATATCTCTCCAATCTTGATAGTTCTTTCCAAGGTAGATTTTCTGCCTCTCTTCTTATTGTCCTTAGTAATGAATTTACCATCCCGTGGACTTCCTATTTGGACTCCTAGAGAGTATCATTTCTGTGCTTTGTTCAGAACTTCAACTAGGTTATCCACTTGCTTTTTTGGGATTTTTTCAAATTTCCCTGTCTTGCATGCTTGTTCCAAACCTAGAATGTCCAGCTCCCCTATGTCTAGGGGTTCCGGATCTTCTTCCATATTTTGAGGTGCTTGAGAGGAATCCTCTCGCTCATGTGAAGATTTCTCGTTTGACAGCGGGTACTCAACTTCCATTCCTTGAGAATGTCCTGGCAGGGTTTTGGCTGGGTAAATCAAGTTTACTTGCTTTTGGGTTTTCTTTCCTTCTTGCCTCGATGTCTCACCTGGCTGTTCTTGATGGGTCTCTTTGTCTTGCGCCTTTTCCTTCGCTGGATCTTGCTCCTCGTCCTTATCCAGTATTTCAAAACTATTGCTTGTCGAGGGCCTTGCCTTATTGATTGGATTAATCTTGGGATTACCTGTTGCTTTCTTGTTCCCTCTCCTTCGATTTGTTACTTTGGTGAATCCATCTGTTGTTTGATTTTCAGAACTTTCTTGGGAAGAGGGTATCTTGTTTTGAGGACAATCTCTATAGAGATGCCCTATTTCATGGCATTTCCGGCATCTGAATGGCACATGTTCATAATCTATAACTTGAACCCACTCAGAGTCTTCATGAAAGAAACTTACCGTGTCTGGCAGCGGTTGCTTGAGATCCATGTAGACGTAGATCCGAGCATAGGATGTATATCTACATAGCTTTGTTTCTTCTGCAATCTTTACAAACTTGCCAATAGAGTTCCTGATTTCTTGTAGAGATTTTTCTTCCCAGTATTCCCATGGTAGTGAATAAAGCCTTATCCACACTGGCGCACAACTCAAATCCTCCTTGTCTGGGTTGAATATTTCGACCCAGCCTTTTAGGTATAACCCGGCGGAATTGAAAAAATACGGGCCCCCATACAGAATCTTGTTGCGGTCTTCCAAATAGTTAAAAACTGCTGTGAAGAAGCCCTTGGCTCCTAGATGCAAAGAGAGGTGCCCCTTTGGATGCCATTTGGTATTGATCCAGCTTCTCAGCGCTCTCTCCGTCGGCCATGTTCCTATGAATTTACCAATTAGCGCATGGTCTCTCATATACTGAATCCGGGCATTGATGCGTTCACTTGGGAAGTCCACTCTTGGTCTGTGGGCTGCTACAGGTTTGCAGGTTGAAGAACTTGCCTTATTTCTGTCACCGGCGTCGATTTCCTTTCCTTTCTGCTGTCTGTTGTCGATGTCATTGCCGTTCATTTCCTTGTTACTTTCCTTGTCGGCCGTGGGTCACGCTCGGTTATCCCAATCGGGGGGAGGCCCATGGCCCTCCCCCTGAGGGTCTTGCATTTTGTCCTGTACCTTATGGCCGCACCTTCTTGGTCGATGTATCAGCAAACTCTGTCGGTTGTACCAAGATTGACAGGCCTGCCGATTGCAGGTTTCACAGAAACCATAGTGTTGGTAGCGCATCCGTTCCATTTCCGCTCTCCTCCATCGTCCATCAAATAATTATTAAAAATGGGACATATATCAAATGAATTTTATGGGCCCAACTATTATTGTTAAGAAAATCAATAATTTTGTAAAAGTGTCGTGAGCATAGAAAAGTTGAATTAAGGAGGCCAACTCTTTGATTTGATGAGACCAATTTTTTTTTAACAAAGGCAATCAAAGGGGGAAACTCTTTTATGTGAATGCCAAGTATAAAATATTTGAAAGTTGTAAAGTATTAATGGGGTCATGTCAAATTTTCGAAGGCCAAACTTTAACAAATTTTATCTAGAGGTGTTTTATACGAATTTTCTGAAGGGGCTAAATCATTGGTTAAGAAAGCCAATTGTAAATTCTATGAGGGAGTCATGAAAATTCCCTGTGGAACACCCATTAGAGGGTCAGAAAAATCATTCAAAAAGGGAGGTTGGGATTTCTTCTAGAAATCGATTTTGAACAGGGGTCGAAATTCATTCCAGAACTGAGATTGTTGAAATTCATTGGACTAAATTCCCATTCCTCGAGAAAACATGTGCATACATTGGTAGAACAAGATACCCAAATCTCGAGGCAGAGTTTTTTATTGTTGTGCGAGAGCTAAGTACCAAAATTGTGAAGTTTAGCTAAATGTGTGCTCACAGTGGTGACAGAGGATCATTCTGTGAGTATACAACATAAATTGGAGTTTGAAATAGCTGTAGCTACGTTGGAGAGGTCATGTTTATCAAGGCTGCTTGTTCAAGTCAATAGATGTTATCTCGGGTGGTTGGGAGTGTTTAATAATAACCTCCCCACCCAGGTTCCAATAGCATATGCGATATGATACGTTGCAATGATGCAACCATATGTAAATATCATGTAATTATGGGATATATGAAACATGCTTCTTCCAGGGGTCGTACCCCCTTTAAAAAAAGGCTGCTTGTTCAAGTGATGAGTTGCACTATTATAGTTGGGCTGAGTCTCATAGTCTCTTGCTAGTTGAAATTACAATGAATTTGGACTCTGTGTGTTAACCCACGAGTTGGGTATTTCTGCTGATAACAGGTTGCGTATTACATCTCAAAGAAGGGTCGAGTTTTGGCAATAGAAGCCAATACTGCTAGGTACCGAGTGTTGGGCGTATTATTCAATTTAGGAGTTTGATATTAGACATCACCAAGGTCGTGTTTTCTTCACTGTTGGATGTGGGTACTATGGAGGAGATATTAATCTTTGTGGGTTGACTTATCACAAGGGACGTGTGTGAAGAGCCCTTGCATATCAATATAGAGCCTCATGAGTTTTTATTTTGTTTGTTGTGTGTATTTAATGCTTATTTGGAGGTTGTAATTTTCATTGGCATTATATACCAGAGGCCTAGGTTGTTATTGGAAGAGCGAGTTGTTTGCTACAAAAAAAATTCATATCATAATACATTATAAGTTGTCTAAGAGGCCCAAATTTCCATTACCCAGAGAGAATCTTGTATTACTATTGATTGTTCCTAGAGTTGCACATTCATTATGCTACTTTAGAAATTATAACTATAGGAGAGATAGAGAATATCGTGTGCAATAAGGAGGTATATTTCTAAATTTGATTAGTGAGGGCAGTTATTTTTCTACAGTTGCTGGAGAGAAAACTCAGCAATTGAGTTGATTAGAAAGAAGACTAGAATATCATTTATTTCCTTATTGGGAGCAGAACGCATTGTATGACCTTTGCTGGAATCTAACATAAATTGATGATTGCATTCCTTATTCGATTGAAATTCTGGAAGGAATTCTTGAGAAAAAGATCACAACTTATTTTGAGAGAAGGTGGTTCCTGCAACAGTGCATTCTTGCATGCATACATACTAGGTTATACCTTTCTAGTGCTTATACTTTTCTATCAGTTTTGGAGACTATTAATGAGGAGTTATCTCATGCTTTCTGGGTATGGAATATGATGAGTGTGATGTTAGTGTTCTAACTAGCTTATTTTTCTGAGTTTAATATAAGAAACAATGATTGACAACTTTAATTTTATTCTTGGGAAATAAAAACTAAATTTGTAACCCACAGCAATGTGCCAAGGAATTGTTTGGCAAAGGTTATCAGAGATACTTTTATCACAAACCCAAAAATTGTTGAAATTTGTGAAATCTAAAGGGGAGGTAATTTCATAGTCAATAAACTTAGAAAAACAGCGACCTCATTTTCACAAATGTTGTTTGGCCAACTCACGAAGCAATTCATTGAACTCTTGAAATAATTGAAGAAATCGAATCATACAGGAGACAAAAAAACCAAACAGAACAACAAATTTTTTTCAAGAGGGGTTTATGCCATTCTTCAAAAGAAACAACCAAGTGATTTACAAAAGAAGTTGGAGATTGGACACAAAATCCTTGCACTTGGAACAAATTTGAAACACATGAAGGTCACATGGAAAGTCCTTTTCAAACTAGATGAATTGGGTGCACTCCTTTCCGAAGTGAACTAGTTAGAAGGGAGAAAACTAATTTGGGCTCTAATACTAGCTATGCTTGCTCTAATAAAACACTTCTTGGAGGAACCTTGTGAAGGGTTTAAACTGCTAGTTGCATCTTTTCTCAGTAACATCATGAGACTAACCTCCCCTATAGCTCCTTATAATGACGATGTTATGAGTAGATTTTTCAGACTTATAGTAGATACTTTCCAAGACTTGGAAAACAGTGCAGGCTCTACCTTTGGGAAGAAGTGAGAAATTTTAGAAGTTGTGGCCATGGTCAGAAAATATGAAGTCAAGTTTTATCTTGAGTGTGTTGATATTATCCTACAGATTCTCTGGTGCTTCTTCAGCATTAAGAAAAATCATCCTGACATAGTCATAACACACAGGTAATCCATATTATCATCATGTATGAGAGGCCATGATGCCATTTGCTGGGAGTTGCAGTCCCAATTGTTGTCCATTTGGAGGAGAGAATAATTGGTCTCACCTAATCCTTATGAACTAGCCGAGAAGTTGGTTGAGTAGAATACTGGGTTGTTCAGGAGATAGTTGACTAGGAAGGAGCTACTCGGATTTGGGGGATCATGCGATAGGAATGAGCTGAGGAGGAAGGGACTTTACATAATCTATAAGGGACCTTCGGCACCTGACCTCTCATGCTTGAGTGACACTAAGGAGATGACAAAGATAGAGAAAATGGAGATTCCTTCTAACCTTTAGGACGAGGATTCTTCTTTGGACAATTCCATTGGTTCATATGAGGACACCTCCAAGGAGCATAAGTCATGTAGAGTCATTTCCAATAGGTCAAATTCATATGACGAGCAGTCAATGGATGCTATGGGAGACATTCAGGATGATGATGAGTCACCAATTGTGATTCATTATGAGCAGCATATGGTAGAGCATGATGATCCTTCTAGGGAGAGCTAGTTGGAGGTTTATATTGAGCTTGTCATGCTGGAGGATAAGCATCCACCCTTGTGGTCTGTTATCACTCCAAAATTTCTCTGGAGTTGTTGGGAAATAAATAATAGAGGTAACCACAAACCTACTTTGGAGATTAGGATCTAGCCTTCCTAATGCTCAAAGAGGGCTCTCTCTTTATGATTTAACTTTTTTTAGTTAATTGATTTTAGGCTAGTTATGATTGTACTTGGGTTTTTATTTTGATTTGGTGGTGAGATCACTTACTTAGACAGATAGAGGGATGTCTTTTAACATTGGGCTATGGGGTCAAAATTCAAGCAAATAGGACTAGATTAAGTTCTAAAAATAGTGTTTACAAGGCAAGGTAGCTGAGTAAATTCAGATCTTAAGGCTGGATGGTGAAGTTGTTTCAATCGGATCTAAGGAGTAATTAAGAGTTCAATAAACCAGATTATGAAGGAAGTTAAAGAGGTCAACCAGGATGGGAGAGAAATAAAGGATTCTCAGATATTGATATCAGTAGAAAACATTAAAATGATTAACT